>JAESGX010000053.1_pt1 | contig 238252 bp, 213 predicted proteins | sample 9269801 | NCBI WGS metagenome assembly JAESGX01 (sample SAMN16773122, study PRJNA677054) | algae metagenome | isolation source: Pleurocapsa minor GSE-CHR-MK-17-07R and co-occurring heterotrophs from wet... | place: USA: Lower Calf Creek Falls, Grand Staircase Escalante National Monument, UT ... | reverse complement strand
CAGGGCAAAGCGACCGAGATTTTCGCCAATCCGCGCCACCCCTATACGCAAAAGCTGCTGGCGGCGGAGCAGAAGGGCGGGCCAGGGGAGGTACCCTCGAACGCGGCTGAGGTGGTGCAGACGGACAAGCTGCGCGTCTGGTTCCCGATCCAGAAGGGCCTTCTGCGCCGCACCGTGGGCCATGTGAAGGCAGTGAACGAGGCGAGCCTGACCGTCCGCGCCGGCGAGACACTGGGGATCGTCGGCGAAAGCGGGTCGGGCAAGACAACGCTGGCGCTGGCGATCCTGCGGCTGATCGGCTCGCAAGGGAAGATCACCTTCCTTGGGCGCGATATCAGCCGACTTGATGAAACCTGGGATGAGGCCGAGGCCCGCCGTGCCCAAGACCCGGAGGGCGGGATCGATCTGGTCGATGCGGCGGTTTCGGCGTTCTACACCTCAAAAGGTCGCGCGGCGGTGCGGGCGATGCGGCGGAACATGCAGGTGGTGTTTCAGGACCCCTATGGCAGCCTGTCGCCCCGCCTGACGGTAGAGCAGATCATCGCGGAAGGCCTGGGCGTGCATGGCGTGGCCCCGGGTCAGAACCGGACCAAGATGGTGGCCGACATCATGGCCGAGGTCGGCCTTGATCCCGCGATGATGCACCGCTATCCGCACGAATTCTCTGGCGGGCAGCGCCAGCGCATCGCCATTGCCCGCGCGATGATCCTGCGGCCGAAGCTTGTGGTGCTGGACGAGCCGACGAGCGCTCTCGACATGACGGTGCAGGTCCAGATCGTGGAACTGTTGCGTGAGTTGCAGCGCAAATGGGGGCTGGCCTACATCTTCATCAGCCACGACCTGCGGGTGATCCGGGCGATGGCGCACAAGGTCATGGTGATGCAGGCAGGCGATGTGGTGGAAAGCGGCGATTGCGGGGATGTGTTTACCAACCCTCAATCCGCCTATACCAAGGCTTTGATGGCAGCCGCCTTCGGACCCTGATGTGAAACTTCTCTTCGTCCACCAGAACTTCCCCGGCCAGTTCCTGCATCTGGCGCCGGAGATGCAGCGGCGTGGCCATGACGTGCGCGCCATCACCGATGCGGTGAACAAGGTGGAAAGCCCTGTCCCCCTGATGCGCTATCGCTTCGCGCCCGAAAAGGTGGACCCGAAAGCCACCCGCCTTGGCCGCAACTTCACCACGATGAGCGATAGGGCCGTCGTCGTCGCCCGGTTTGCGCGCAACCTGCGGGAACAGGGCTATGTGCCCGATGTGATCTTCGGGCATTCCGGCTGGGGGGAAACGCTATTCCTGAAAGAGGTCTGGCCCGAGGCCAAGCTGCTGGTCTATGCCGAATTCTACTATCGCGGGACTGGCACCGATACCGGGTTCGACAAGGAGTTTCAGGATGACGGCTTTGACCAGACCCTGATAGCCCAAGGCCGTGCGGCCCATATGGCGCAGTCCCTGGCGCATGCCGACCGGGGGCTTTCGCCGACCGAATGGCAGGCCAGCACCCACCCGCCGCTGTTGCGCAGCCATATCGAGGTGATCTTCGACGGGGTGGATTGCGACCGGCTGACCCCGAACCCCGCCGCCCGCTTTACCCTGCCGGATGGCAAGGTCCTCGCACCGGGGGATGAGGTTCTGACCTTCATCAACCGCAATCTGGAGCCTTACCGCGGCTATCACATCTTCATGCGCGCCTTGCCTGCGGTACTCGCGGCCCGGCCAAAGGCGCAGGTGGTGATCGTCGGTGGAAACGAGATCAGCTATGGCCGTGCCCCGGCCCAAGGCGGTGGCTGGAAGGATGTGATCCTGGATGAGGTCAGGGACAAGCTTGACCTCTCCCGCGTGCATTTCGTCGGGCGGGTCCCCTATGACCGGCTGGTCGATCTGATCCATGTGGCCCGGGTGCATGCCTATCTGACCTATCCCTTCGTCCTGAGCTGGTCGATGGTCGAGACGCTGGCCGCAGGTACTCTGGTCGTGGGGTCAAGGACGGCCCCGGTCGAGGAAGTCATCAAGGATGGCGTCAATGGTCGGCTGGTGGATTTCTTCGATGTGCCGGGCTGGTCGGCAGCCCTGACCGACGCGCTGGCCCGGCCCGAGGCGCATCAACCGATGCGTGACGCCGCCCGCGCCATGGCACGGGCACGCTATGACCTGCGGTCGGTTTGCCTGCCACGGCAGGTTGACCTTCTCACACGGCTGGAGCGGGGGTAGCGATTTCTTCGAAGAAATCGCACCGGAGCCTTTGAAGGCTCCGGTCCGGAATTTTTGAAAATTCCGGCGTGCCCTACACGGCCGAAGAATGCCTAGCCTGCGCCGTATCATAGGCGTCGAACGCGCGGGCGATCATCCGGGTCAGGGGGCGGGCGCGGTCGGGGATCGACAGGCCCGCGCTGGTCAGGGTCAGCATGCTGCCAAACTCAGCCACGGCGGCCTGAAAGAGCGCCTCGATCCGTGCCGGGGATACATCGAAGCTGGCCAGAAGTTCCGCCCGCGAGATGGTGAAATCACACATCAGCGCCTCGATGATCCGGGCGCGCAGGCTGTCTTCGCCGGTGAAGCGATGGCCGCGATGCGTGGCGAAGGACCCCGCGCGGACCGCCTTGGCATGGTCTGCAGTGCCCGAAACGTTCTGCGCAAAGCCCTGCGGGAAGCGGCTGATCGACGAGGCCCCAAGCCCGATCAGCGCCGGGGCCGGATCATCCGTGTAGCCCTGGAAATTGCGCTTCAGCGTGCCCGCGCGCTGGGACCGGGCCATGCCATCCATCGGCTTGGCGAAATGGTCGATCCCGATTTCCTGATAGCCATCCCACAGGAAAAGCTGGCGTGCGGTCTCAAAGAGGCCAAGACGCTCCTCCGGGGTGGGCATCGCATCCGAGGGGATCATCTGTTGCCGCCGGCTCATCCACGGGACATGGGCATAGCCGTAAAGCGCCACCCGGTCGGGGGAGAGGGTCAGCAGCTTCTGCACCGAATCCGCGATGCGCGGGCCGGTCTGGTGCGGCAGGCCATAGAGGATGTCGGCGTTCAGGCTGGCCACCCCGCGCGCACGGATCCTTTCGGCGACATCACGGGTCAGGGCATAACCCTGCTCACGCCCGATGGCGGTCTGGATCAGCGGATCAAAGTCTTGCACTCCGATCGAGGCACGGTTCATGCCAGCGGCGGCCAGCGCGTCAAGGCGGGCGTCGTCAATCTCGTTCGGGTCGATCTCGACCGAAAACTCGCCTTCGGGGGCCATGGGGGCGACGGCGAAGATGGCATCGGCCAGCGTCCGCACCAGGCTGGGCGACAAGAGGGTGGGCGTACCGCCGCCCCAGTGCAGCCGGCTGAGGGTCACGCCACGCGGGAGGTGGGCCTTCAACAGCTGCAGTTCGGCCAACAAAGCGTCGACATAGGCGATGACTGGCACATCAGAGGTTGTACCTTGCGTGCGGCAGGCGCAGAACCAGCACAGCCTGCGGCAGAAGGGCACATGCAGGTAAAGCGAAATCTCGCTGTTTTCGGGGATTGCGCCGATCCACCCCGCAAAATCGCTGGGGCCAACGGTTGTGCCGAAGTGTGGCGCAGTCGGATAGGATGTGTAGCGCGGGACGCGCGCGTCAAAAAGTCCAAGCCGGGCGAGTTGCGGGTCATGTGTCATTTGGATAGCATGTGTCAACCGAACGTGACGCACTTTGACGTAGATCAAATGACAGGACCGGCCGATGCAAGACCACTCCGTCCACGTCCAATGCGCTGAATGTCCGATCCGTCACCGTGCCGTCTGTGCGCGCTGCGAAAGCGATGAGCTGTCGCAGCTGGAGCAGATCAAGTACTACCGCAGCTTTCAGGCGGGCCAGACCGTGATCTGGTCCGGCGACCGGATGGAGTTTGTGGGGTCGGTCGTCACCGGTATCGCCACGCTGACCCAGACGATGGAGGATGGGCGGCGGCAGATGGTGGGGCTGCTGTTGCCGTCGGATTTCGTGGGGCGGCCGGGGCGGGCGACGGCGGCCTATGACGTTACGGCGACGACGGACATGGTGATGTGCTGCTTTCGCAAGAAGCCGTTCGAGGACCTGATGGCCACCACCCCGCACATCGCCCAGCGCCTGTTGGAGATGACGCTGGACGAGTTGGACGCCGCGCGGGAGTGGATGCTGCTTTTGGGCCGCAAGACCGCCCGCGAAAAGATCGCCTCGATGATCACCATCATCGCCCGGCGCGAGGCGTCGTTGCAAAGCGCCAAGCCAAAAGGGATGCTGACGGTCGACCTGCCGCTGACCCGCGAGGAGATGGCTGACTATCTGGGCCTGACGCTGGAGACGGTCAGCCGCCAGATCAGCGCCCTGAAGAAGGATGGGGTCATCAGCCTTGAGGGCAACCGCCACATCAGCATTCCCGATCTTGACCGGCTCTTGGAAGAGGCGGGGGATGACAGTGACGGGGGCATGCTGGTCTAGGGCTGTCCCGGGCTGGCCGAGGCATTCAAGCTGTTGTAATTCATCACCTTTATTCTGGCGTTAAGACTCCCTTCACGGGTGCCCGCACCCCTATCCGGTGACCCATATGCTGCGTTTTCACACCTGCGACGTCTTCACCGACCGTGCGTTCCACGGCAATCCGCTGGCAATCGTGCTGGATGCTGACGGGCTGACAGTCGCGCAGATGCAGACCCTTGCGCGGGAGTTCAACCTGTCGGAGACGATCTTTGTGCAGGCCCCGGTGAACCCCGCCCATACCGCCCGCGTCCGCATCTTCTTTCCCACGGCCGAGATTCCCTTTGCCGGGCATCCGACCATCGGCTGCGCCATCCATCTGGCTGAGGCGATGGCGCCCGAGGGCGACTACACGCAATCGCTGGTGCTGGAGGAAGAGGCCGGGCTGGTGCCGGTGCGGGTCTGGCGCAGCGGTGGGCGGGTCATGGCGGAATTCGTGGCCCCGGTGGTGCCGCATGCGGTGACGGGTGCTGCTGACGCGGCGGCGGCGCTTGATCCGGCACGGGTGGCTGCGGCGCTGGGGCTGGCGGTGGGCGATATCGGCTTTGACGCGCATCGCCCGGGGTTGTGGCAAGGCGGACCCCGGTTTCTGTATGTGCCGGTCGCCAGTCTGGACACGCTGGCCCGCGCCCGCCCGATGGAACCTGCCTGGTCGGCCCAGATGCAAGCTGCGGGGGTGGACAGCATGTATCTGTATACCCCCGGCACCGACTGCGACTTTCGCGCGCGGATGTTTTCGCCGACGGCGGGCATCCCGGAAGACCCGGCCACGGGATCAGCCAGTGCGATCCTTGCGGCGCAGCTGCTGGCGTCAGGCGCGCTGGAGGATGGCGAAACCCGGCTGACCCTGCATCAGGGGGTCGAGATGGGGCGGCCAAGCCAGATCGGGCTGACCGCCGTGGTCAAGGGCAAGGCCCTGACCGAAGTGCGAATCCAGGGCGGGGCGGTGCCGGTTTCCGAAGGGCTGATCCGGCCGCCAATGTGATCTGGCGCGCGCCAAAGGCACGGTCTTGCCCTTCGCCTATTGGCGGCCTTTCAGCGATCGTTTTGGGTCAGCCCGTCTGCAATGGCGTAGTAATCGCCCTTCTCGGCCACGAAGATGTGCAGCGACAGCGAAGTGTTGGTCGCGCCATCGAAGGCCCCCATCGCCACAGCAATCCAGTCATGCTGCACCGGGTCCCAAAAGAGGGTCGAGCCGCAGGTGCCGCAAAAGCCGCGGCGCACCTTGGCCGAGGACTGATACCACCTTATCCCCTCGGCCCCGGCGACCTGCAAACCCGTCCGGGGGATGCTGACCGAGGCGAGGAAGTGCCCGGTCTGCTTTCTGCATTGGGTGCAGTGGCAGGCGTTTGGCTGGTCAAGCTCTGCGTCAACCATGAAGCGGACCGCGCCACAAAGACATGACCCCCTATGCATCGGCCCGCACCCCCGCCGTGCGTGCGCTGCGGCGGGCAGAAAGGTTGCGGATCAGGGCCTTCGCCTCGGCAGGCGGTTCGCGTTCGACCCGGCGATAATCGCTGCCGTCCGCCTGTCGGGTCAGAAGACCACAAGAGATCATGGTTCGGCGCAGCGTAGCGGGGTCGCCGAAAAGATGCTCTGGCTGCAGGCACTCATTGACCTCGCGTTCGCGCAAGGGAGCGCCGGCCGGAAGGGCGGACCAGATCCCCCAAAGCGCAAGCGTCTGGACGGCGCGCCGGGCGGGCCAGGCCCGCAGGCGCCCCTGGGCGTCAAACTGGTGCAAGGCCCGCTCGACCTGCCGGGCATCTGCGGGTGGGGCCTCGACCTGGCGGTCCAGCCGCCTTTGAGCCGCGCTGGCCGCCCGCAGATGCTGCAGGTTCTGAAACCCCGCCGCCCGCGCCAGCATGTTCATCCAGGCAAGATGTGAGGGGCTTTCCGGCCCGAGTTGGCGCGACAAGGCGCGTGTGAAGCTTGTCAGATCATCCGCGCGCAGCGGAAGGGGTGTCTTGGTCATCCTGCATCCACGTCGGGCGCCATGCTGCGTCGTCGGTCGCTGTCTTGACGATACGGCGCCCTGGTTGGTGCGATGCCGTTCGACGGAAATGGCAGCTTTAGCTCTCCTTGCGGAACAGCGACGCCTGGGTGTCTGCCAACCTTGGGCAAATCTTACCCGGCTGGCAAAGAATCGCAACGGGGATTCGGGGGCGGGGGTCCGCGACGCTGACCGGATCACGCCGGCCTTGGCCACGGTCCGTGGCAACGCCGTCGCGGGGGGCTCGATGCCCCCTGCGACGGCGGCCCTTGCAAGGTCAATGCGCGAGAACGAGTCAATGCGCCAGAAGAACGGGCACTTCGGCCTTTTCCAGCATGTCGCGGGTGGCGCCGCCCAGGATCGCCTCGCGGAAGCGGGAGTGGCCGTAGGCGCCCATTACCAGCAGATCGGCGTTCGTGTCGCGGAGGTGGCGGGCCAGCACGTCGGAAACACGCGGCAGGGTGCGGGCCAGGACCGTGACTTCGGCATGGACGCCGTGGCGCACCAGAAGCTGGCAGAGAAGCCCGCCGGGATCAGACCGTTCGGCCCCATGGGTTGGCGGGTCGATCACCACGATCGACACGGTTTCGGCCCGGCGCAGGAAGGGCATGGCGCGGCGGGCGGCAACCAGCGCCTCGCGGCTTTGGTTCCAAGCGACGACGACGCGGCGCGGGTCATTGTCCGTCATGCCTTTGGGCGGCACGACCAGAACCGGGGCCATGCCTTCGAAAAGGGCGGCCTCGATCACGGCCTCATCCTCGACCCCGCGATGTTCGCCGTAGGGCAAGGGCAGCACGACCAGATCGGCATAGCGGGCGCGGGCGGCGACAAAATCGGTCAGCGCGCCAAGCTGGGTGACGGCGGTTTCGGTCGCGACGCGCAGGCCGGGCGACTGGGCACCAAGGGCCGCGGTCAGGGCCTTTTCGGTGGTGCGGGCGTCTTCCTCGGCGCGGTCCATGGCAGCGGCGATCAGCACCGCGCCCGAGCCCACATAGGCATAGCCGACCTGAGTACGGTCGACCCCGAGGGCGAGCGCATCAAGATGCGCATCCGCGCGGAGGCCGATCTGGGCCGCAGCCGAGACAGCGGGCAACAGGCCGTTGGCCGACGTGGCAATGGTCAGGATGGATTTGTAGGCCATGGTGATCTCCCGAATCTGAATGGGGTCACATTGGGCGGTTTCCCAAGGCCTTGCATTGACCGAGGTCAATGTCTTGTCGCGAAGGGGTTGACGCAGATCAAGGCATTCGGACCGGGCAGGCCGCACAAGGGAAGATAGTCGAAGTGCCCGGCACTGCCCGAATCCGCTTGGGGTAAAGCCGGCCAGACAGGACGAAGGGACGTTACATGTGGGATTACCTGAAACTGATAGGGCTGGGGTTGCTGGCGATACTGGCCGCGATTGCCGCCAACTACGCCCGCGACCTGGCCTATCAGGTCAACGCGATCACGGTGATGCTGGCGGCTGGCATCAGCTTTCTTTACGTGCTGCGGACGGCGGGGGACCCCCGGCCGAACCTGCAGCATGAATACTTTGACGGGGTGGTCAGGGCCGGGGCGATTGCCACGGCCTTCTGGGGCGTCGTCGGGTTTCTGGTTGGCGTGGTGATCGCCACGCAGCTGGCCTTCCCGCAGCTGAACTTCGAATTCCTGCAGGGTTACGGCAACTTTGGCCGTCTGCGCCCGTTGCACACCAGCGCGGTGATCTTCGCCTTTGGCGGCAACGCGCTGATCATGTCCTCGTTCTACATCGTCCAGCGCACCAGTGCGGCGCGTCTGTTCGGCGGGTCCCTGGGGTGGTTCGTGTTCTGGGGCTGGCAGCTGGTGATCGTGCTGGCCGCAACCGGCTATGTGCTGGGGGCCACGCAGGGCAAGGAATATGCCGAACCGGTCTGGTACGTCGATATCCTGATCACGGCGGTCTGGGTGGCGTTCCTGGTGGCGTTCATGGGCACGCTCTTCAAGCGGAAAGAGCCCCATATCTACGTGGCGAACTGGTTCCTGCTGTCGATGATCCTGACCGTGGCGATGCTTCACCTGGTGAACAACGCGGCGATCCCGGTGTCGATCTTCGGGTCGGCGCAGGTGCAGCTTTATTCCGGTGTGCAGGACGCGATGGTGCAGTGGTGGTATGGCCACAACGCCGTGGGCTTCTTCCTGACGGCCGGGTTCCTGGGGATGATGTACTACTTCGTCCCTAAGCAGGCCGAACGCCCGGTCTTCAGCTACAAGCTGTCGATCATCCACTTCTGGGCGCTGATCTTCCTGTATATCTGGGCCGGTCCACACCACCTGCACTATACCGCGCTGCCGGACTGGGCTTCGACCCTGGGCATGGTGTTCTCGGTCATCCTGTGGATGCCAAGCTGGGGCGGCATGATCAACGGGCTGATGACGCTTTCGGGCGCCTGGGACAAGCTGCGGACCGATCCGATCATCCGGATGATGGTCGTGTCGATCGGGTTCTACGGGATGAGCACTTTTGAAGGCCCGATGATGAGCATTAAGGCCGTCAACTCGCTTAGCCACTATACCGACTGGACCATCGGCCACGTCCATTCCGGCGCCTTGGGCTGGAACGGCATGATCACCTTCGGCGTGCTCTACTACCTGGTGCCACGCCTGTGGAACCGGCAGGCGCTTTACAGTCTGAAGCTGGTCAGCTGGCACTTCTGGTTGGCCACCATCGGGATCGTTCTCTACGCGTCCTCGATGTGGGTGACGGGCATCATGGAGGGCCTGATGTGGCGCGAAGTGGATGCGAACGGGTTCCTGGTGAACGCCTTCGCCGACACGGTTGCCGCGAAGTTCCCGATGTATGTGGTGCGGGCACTGGGGGGCGGGCTGTTCCTGACGGGCGCGCTGATCATGTGCTACAACTTGTGGATGACGGTGCGCGCGCAGCCCCAACGGGTTACGCAGCACTCGGCCGTCCCGGCGGAATGAGGAGACGGGACAATGGCTTTTCTTGACAAACACAAGGTCATCGAGACCAACGCAACGCTGCTGATGATCCTGTCGCTTCTGGTGGTCACCATCGGTGGGATCGTGCAGATCGTGCCGCTGTTCTACCTGGAGAACACGATTGAAAAGGTGGAAGGGGTTCGCCCCTACACCCCCCTCGAACTGGCCGGGCGCAGCATCTACATCCGTGAAGGGTGCTATGGCTGCCACAGCCAGATGATCCGCCCGATGCGCGATGAAGTGGAGCGGTATGGCCACTACTCGCTGGCGGCCGAGTCGTTGTATGACCGGCCGTTCCAGTGGGGGTCCAAGCGCACCGGGCCGGATCTGGCGCGGGTCGGTGGGCGCTATTCGGATGAATGGCACCAGGACCACTTTACCAACGCCAAATCGGTCGTGCCGGAATCGGTGATGCCGCCCTATGGCTTCCTGTTCAACACGACGATTGACGGGCGCTATATCCAGGACGTGGTGGCGACCAACCGGATGGCGGGCGTGCCTTACACCGACGAGATGGTGGAAAACGCGCTGGTCGACTTCAAGGCGCAGGTCAATCCGGATGGTGATTATGACGGGCTGGAAGCGCGCTATGGCGAAGGCGTTTTCGGCACGCCGATCAACGTGCGCAACTTTGACGGCACGCCTGAGCTGACCGAGATGGACGCGCTGATCGCTTACATCCAGGTCCTGGGCACGATGGTCGACTTTTCGACCTTCACGCCTGTGGCAAACCGGTAAGGGGGGCAGAGAGATGGAGACTTATTCTTTCCTGCGCCACATGGCGGACAGCTGGTTCCTCTTGGCAATGACGCTGGGGTTCCTTGCCTTGTGTGTCTGGGCCTTCCGGCCCGGCAGCCGGTCAATGCATCAGGAGGTCGCGAATTCGATCTTCCGGAATGATGACCACCCGGCAGACCATGACGCCGCCCCAATCAACCCTGCCAAAAAGGAGGGCTAAGGCCATGTGCGCCAAGCCAGTGAAGAAAGAACCCCGGCAGGTTGAGACGACCGGCCACGTCTGGGACGGTATCGAAGAGCTGAACAACCCCATGCCCCGCTGGTGGGTCTGGACCTTCTACGCCACCATCGTCTGGGGGATCGGCTATTCGGTGGCCTATCCGGCCTGGCCCCTGATCACCGGGGCGACGCCGGGGCTTCTGGGGGCCAGCACCCGCGCCGATGTGGCGGTGGAAATCGCCCGCGTCGACGCCGCCAATGCCGAAATCAAGGCCAAGCTTGTGGCCGCCGACCTGAACGGCATCGGTGCCGATCCTGACCTTGCGGCCTATGCCGAACGGGCGGGCGCGGCGGTCTTCCGCACCAATTGCACGACCTGTCACGGGTCGGGTGCCGCCGGGTTTGAGGGCAAGGGCTATCCCAACCTTCTGGACGATGACTGGCTGTGGGGCGGGACGATGGAGGACATCTATCTGACCATCGCCCACGGTATCCGCAACACTACCGACGCTGATGCCCGCTATTCGCAGATGCCAAGCTTTGGCGCAGATGAATTGCTGGACGAAACCCAGATCGCCCAGGTGACGGAGTACGTGCTGTCGATGTCGCAGCCAGAGGAAGAGCATGACGCTGCCCTTGTTGCCGAGGGGGCGGTGATCTTTGCCGAAAACTGTGCGGCCTGTCACATGGAGGACGGGTCGGGCGATAAGACGCAGGGTGCACCGGCGCTGAATGACCGAATCTGGTTGTATGGCGGATCACGCGAGGCGATCACTGCGTCGATCAACGTGGCGCGGTTTGGCGTGATGCCGAACTGGAACGTCCGGCTTTCGGAAGACGAATTGCGGGCGGTGGCCTTCTACGTCCATGGGAGCGGCGGCGGCGAATAAGCGCGACGCAACGGGCCGGGCGGCCATTTTGCCGCCCGGCACAGCCTGAATTCCCCGGAGCCCGGACGTGAGCCAAGACGATACCAACCCTCCCAGCCTTTACGTCGCGCGCGAGCCGATCTTTCCGCGCCGGGTGAAGGGCAATTTCCGGACGATGAAGTGGTGGCTTCTGGCGCTGATGCTGGGGGTTTACTACATCACGCCCTGGATACGCTGGGACCGGGGGCCGAACCTGCCCGATCAGGCCGTGCTGATCGACATGTCGGGGCGGCGGTTCTTCTTCTTCATGATCGAGATCTGGCCGCATGAGTTTTACTTCATTGCGGGCCTGCTGATCATGGCGGGACTTGGCCTGTTCCTGTTCACCAGCGCTGCGGGCCGGGTCTGGTGCGGCTATGCCTGCCCGCAGACGGTGTGGACCGACCTCTTCATCCTGGTCGAGCGCTGGATCGAGGGCGACCGCAACGCGCGCATCCGGCTGCACCGTCAGCCGTGGAACTGGGAAAAGCTGATCAAGAACGGCGTGAAGTGGTGGATCTGGCTGCTGATCGGGCTGGCCACGGGCGGTGCCTGGGTCTTCTACTTCACCGACGCGCCGACCCTTTTGCGTGATCTGGTGACGTTTCAGGCGCATCCTGCCGCTTACATCACCATGCTGATCCTGACCTTCACCACCTTCTTCTTTGGTGGCTTTGCGCGCGAGCAGATCTGCATCTACGCCTGCCCCTGGCCGCGCATCCAGGCGGCGATGATGGACGAGGACACTCTGACCATCGCCTACCGCGAATGGCGGGGGGAACCGCGCGGCAAGCAGACGGTGGAAGGCAACGGCGATTGCATCGACTGCATGGCGTGCGTCAACGTCTGCCCGATGGGGATCGACATCCGCGACGGCCAGCAGCTGGCCTGCATCACCTGCGGCCTCTGCATCGACGCCTGCAATGACGTGATGGACCGGATCGGCAAGCCGCGCGACCTGATCGGCTACATGGCGCTGACGGACGAGACCCGCGAACGCGCCGGCCAACCGCCGAAATCGGTCTGGGCGCATGTGTTCCGGGTGCGGACCATGCTTTACACGGTGCTATGGGCCGGGGTTGGCATCGGGCTGGTGGTGGCATTGTTCCTGCGGTCACCGATCAACGTCAGCGTGACGCCGGTCCGCAACCCGACCTTTGTCACACTGTCGGATGGCAGCATTCGCAACGCCTATGACATTCGCCTGCGCAACATGCAGGGGGCGGACGCGCAGTTCACGCTGTCGGTCACTTCGGAGGCGTTGGTAACGATGTCGCTGGAGGGGGGCGAGGATCTGACCGTCACTGTGCCCGCGAATGAGACGATGCAGCAGCGCGTCTACCTGACCGCCGCGCCCGACAGCGAGGCGGCGTCGGAAGACCGCAGCGAAGTGCGGCTTTGGGTGGAAGAGTTGGGAACGACGAACCGCATCCATCAGGATACGGTGTTCAACGGAAAGGAAGCGGACGATGACTGAACTGACAGGCAAACATGTGCTGGCGATCACGGTCAGCGCCTTCGCGGTCATCATCGCGGTCAACCTTGTGCTCGCGTTCAAGGCGGTCAGCACCTTTCCGGGGCTGGAGGTGAAGAACTCATACGTCGCAAGCCAGGGCTTCAACGCCCGCAAGGCCGCGCAAGAAGCTTTGGGCTGGCATGTCGCGCCAAGCTATGCGGGTGGGCGGGTGGACCTCGCCTTCACCGACCGCAACGGCGTGCCGGTCGAGGTGAGCGAGCTTGACGTGCTGATCGGGCGCACGACGTCGACCATGGACGACGCGCGACCGGTGTTCGTGGCAATGGGCGATGTCTACACGACCGAGCTGCCATTGGCGCGGGGCAAGTGGATGGTCAAGGTCACGGCCAAGTCGGTTGACGGAACGCTGTTTGAACAGCGGTCCGAACTCTTCGTGCAGGGCTGACGCGATGACGGTGGTCGAAGACTTCGGGCGCGCGCCGATCTCGGCCTGCCCGGCCTGTGCGGCGGCCCCCTCGGCCGAGCGGATCGCCGCGATGCGGGCGGAACGTGACGGGCGGATCATGCTGAGCCTGCCCATGGCGCATTGCGCAGCCTGCATCCAGACCGTCGAGGGCGCGTTGTCGGCGGTGCCGGGGGTGCGGTCGGCGCGGGTGAACCTGACGCGCAAGCGGGTGAGCGTGGAGGCTGCGCCGGGCGTGACGCCCGCGCAGCTGATCGCCGTCTTGGCTGGTGAGGGGCAAGAGGCGCATGAGCTGGACCCCGGACTTCTGTCATCAACCGAGACGGACCGTCAGGGGCGTGACCTTCTGATGCGGCTGGGGGTGGCGTTCTTTTCGATGATGAACGTCATGCTGCTGTCGGTCGCGGTCTGGTCGGGGGCCGAGGACGCGACGCGTGACCTATTCCACTGGATTTCCGCGGCGATTGCTTTGCCGACGGTGATCTTCGCCGGGCAGCCGTTTTTCAAGTCCGCCTGGGCCAGCCTTCGTGTCGGGCGGCTGGGGATGGATGTGCCGATCAGCCTGGCGCTGATCCTGGCAAGCTCGATTTCGGTCTATGAAACCTGGATGTCGGGGCATCACGCCTATTTCGATGCCGCCGTGATGCTGGCGTTCTTCCTGCTGCTTGGCCGCTATCTGGACCACCGCACCCGCGCGATTGCCCGGTCGGCGGCTGAGGAATTGGCCGCGTTGGAGGTGCCCCGCGCGATTGTGCTGCTGGACGGGGTTGAGGTTGAGACGGCGATTTCGCTGGTTGTGGCGGGTGACACCGTCCTTGTCCGCCCCGGCGCGCGGATGCCGGTGGATGGCGTGGTGCTGACGGGGGCGTCCGAGGTTGACCGTAGCCTGCTGACCGGCGAAAGCCTGCCGGTGCAGGCGCAGCCGGGCACCGTTGTCAGCGCGGGTGAGGTCAACCTGACCGGCCCCCTGACCCTGCGGGTGACAGCGGCGGGCAAGGATAGTTCCTTGCACCGGATGGCCGATCTGGTGGCGGTGGCTGAGGGGGCGAAGACGCGCTACACCAGCCTCGCCGATCGGGCGGCGAGCCTTTATTCGCCTTTGGTCCACATCCTTTCCTTCAGCGCCTTTGGCTATTGGCTGTGGGCGACGGGCGGTGATGTGCGCTATGCGATCAACATCTCTGCCGCCGTTCTGATCATCACCTGCCCCTGTGCGCTGGGGCTGGCGGTGCCGGCGGTGATCACCTCGGCCTCTGGCAAGCTGTTCCGCAAGGGGCTGCTCATCAAGCACGGCACGGCGCTAGAGCGGTTGGCCGAAGTGGATTCCGTGGTCTTCGACAAGACTGGGACGCTGACGCTGGGCGTGCCGGAACCGGTGGCGCTGGCGGATCACCCTGCGCAAGTGCTGGCCCTGGCGGCGGCGCTGGCGGCGGGGTCCTCGCACCCCTTGGCGCGGGCTTTGGCAGATGGCGCTGCGGCGCTTGGCGTGCAGGCGGCGGAGGTGACGGACCTGCGCGAGGTTCCGGGTTATGGCGTCGAAGGCCAATGGCAAGGCGCCCGCGTCCGGCTGGGCCGGGCCGACTGGTGTGGCGCGGAAGCGATTGCCCAGACCGCCACCTATCTGGCGCTGGGGGGGCAGACCCATGCCTTTGCCTTCACCGACAGGCCGCGCCCCGGTGCGTCCGAGGCGGTGACTGCGCTGCGGGCCGCCGGTCTGCGGATCGAGCTTTTGTCGGGCGATGCCGAAGCCCCGGTGCGCGACCTTGCGCTGCGGCTGGGGATCACCGATTGGCGCGCCGGCGTGTTGCCAGCCGAAAAGGCCGCGCGGGTGGCGGAACTTTCGGCAGCGGGGCACCGGGTGCTGATGGTGGGCGACGGGCTGAACGACACGGCGGCGCTGGTGGCAGCGCATGTGTCGATTTCTCCGGCCACCGCCCTTGATGCGGCGCGGGTGGCGTCGGATATCGTGCTGCTTGGACAGGACATGGCGCCCATCGCCGATGCGGTGCGGATCGGCCGGCAGTCGGCACGGCGGATGGTGGAGAATTTCGTGATCTCGGGCGGGTATAACGTGATTGCGGTGCCTTTGGCCTTGGTTGGCCTTGCCACACCGCTGGCTGCAGCCCTGGCGATGTCGCTGTCGTCGATCACGGTATCCCTTAACGCGATGCGGTTGAAGTAGATGGAGATCCTGGCCATCCTGATCCCGGTGTCGCTGTTTCTGGGCGGGATCGGGCTTGCGGCCTTCTTCTGGGCGATGAAAACCAAGCAGTTCGACGATCCAGAGGGGGATGCCCAGCGCATCCTGACCAAGGAATTTGACGACAAGCCAAGGCAATAGGCGGGTCATGGCAACGGTGAGCCAAGGCCAAAGGCTTTGTTGATTTCCCGTGACCGGGGCGGTATCCGCAACCGGACCGAACCGACGGGAAACACCCATGACGCTTGAAATCGATATCGAAGCCGAGGTTCGGCATCCGGCCGTCGCGACGCTTGACCTGACCTGTCTTGCGCCGGAAGACGTTGCCAACCTGATCCTGCAACGGTCCGAAGTGCTGTTTGACCAGCCGCGCTATGGGCGGGCGATCAAGGCGTGGAGCGAGGGAAATGATGACCGGCTGATGGGCTATGCCCGCGACCGGGGCGAGACGCTGGCGCGCCGGGCCGCAGGCTTCATTCACGCCGAGTATCGCGCCATTGCCGACGAAATGGCCGCCCTGAAACCCAAGCGCATTGCCGACATCGGCTGCGGTTACGCGTTCTTTGATCTCTTCGCGGCAAAGGATCTTGGGTCTGACCTGCTGCTGATCGACCTTGAGCAGAACGAGCGTCGGCATTTCGGCTATCAGGCTGAAGGGGCGGCCTATTCGTCGCTGGCCAAGGCGCGGGAGCTGCTGGAAAGCAACGGTATTGCCGCCGGTCAGATTGAAACGCTGAACCCCAAGGACAAAGACCCTGTTGAGGCAGAGCCTGTTGATCTGGTGGTGTCGTTCCTGTCGTGCGGATTTCACTATCCGGTCGATCTGTACCTGGATTTTCTGGACAAGGTGCTGCGCCCGGGGGGCGTGGCGATCTTTGACCTGCGGTCGCGCACCGCCGACCGGCAGGCGGCGAAACTGTCGCGTTTTGGCAGCCTGACGGATCTGGCGCCGCACCTAAGCTCACGCCGGGTCATGCTGCGGAAGGCCGGGTAAGCGGATCAGCCGACGGTGACGGTCGCCGATTGCAGGCCGTCAACCTCGACCTTGCAGACATCGCCGCGTTTCAGGGCGCCGACACCGGCGGGGGTGCCGGTGAAGATCAGATCGCCGGGTGACAGGCTGACCAGCTGCGACAGCGCGGCGATGATCGCGGCGGGGGACCAGATCATGTCCGAGAGCCGCGCCTCTTGCCGGATCGCACCGTTCACGGAACAGCGCAACATGCCGTCAGGCAAGGCGCCGGGGCGGATCGCACCGACGACGGCGGATTTGTCGAAGGCTTTCGCCATGTCCCAGGGGCGGCGAGCGGCTTTCGCTTCGGCCTGCAGGTCGCGGCGGGTCAGGTCGTTGCCGGCGGCGTGGCCCCAGATCATTGCGGGGGCGTCTGCCTCAGACACCATGGCGCCGCCCTTGCCGATGCAAAGGACAAGCTCGCCTTCATGGTGCAGGTTGGTGGTGGCGGGCGGATACGGGATGCGGCTGCCGGATTCGACCACCGCATCGGCGGGTTTGGTGAAGAAGAACGGCGGTTCCTTGTCGTCAGCCCCCATTTCGCGCGCGTGTTCGGCGTAGTTGCGGCCGACGCAAAAGATGCGGCGCACGGGGAAGCGTTCGGGGCGCCCCGTGACGGGCAGGGTGACAGTGGGCAGGGCGGGGAAGACGAGAGCGACCATGTCTTAGCCCCCCACAGTTTCGCAGGGCACGGCGCGGGCCCGCAGGCGGCGGCAGGCAAGATCGGCCTGCTCTTCCGTGAGGCCCATGAAGCTGGCGCGCCAGGCGCCACCGGCCTGAGCCGTCTTGCGCAGCCCGTCGTTCAGGGTGGCGCTTTCGGCGAGGGCGGTTTTCAGCAACGCGCGCTCGGCTTCATAGCGCGAGGGGTATTCCCCGACGTTCACCCCGAAATGCCGCCCGCCCGAGCTGGACATGACGACCACGACCTCCTCGACCTCTTCGGTGGGGGTGGCGGCGGCTTCGACGCTGTCGAAGATCGGGGCCTTTCGGTCGGGCACCAGGGCGGCGGTGGCAAGCTGGGTGTCGGGCGGGGCGATCGCGGTCGCCCCGGCGACGGTTTCAACGGCGGTGACATCGGCCAGAAGGCCTGCGGTCAGGGTGTTTTCATCCTGGGCCGGGGCGGCCACGTCTGCAGCCAGTTCGGCGGCCGGTTCGGTGCCGGGATCGGTGACCACCAGCTCCGGGGCCTCGGCGATCTGCACCTCTTCGACGGGCAGCACTTCCTCGGCGGTGGCCTCGGCCTGGGCCAGGGTTGCAGCGTCTGGGGTGGCGACAGCCTCGGGGCGGGGCATCGGTTTCAGCTCGGCAAGGGCGGGGTCAGTGGCGGCCAGAAGGGTTTCACCTTCGGGCGGCAGGGCTTCTGCCAGCGGGGTTTCTGCAGGGGGGGCGCCAGCGGCCAAAGCGGCGGCCTGAGCCTCAAGCGAGCCTGGGGGCAGGACTTCTGGGGGCAATTCGGCAGGCAGGGTGGTGGCGGCGAGTTCGGTTTCAGCCTCGACCGCAGCGGTCGCTTCAGCGACGGCTTCAGGGGCTTCGGTGGCGGCGGCTTCGGCTACCGGTGCTTCGCCCGAGGCCATGGCGGCGGCCTGGAATTCCAGCGTGCCTTCCGGTGGCGGTTCGGCGGTTGCTTCGGCCAGGGCGTCGGCGATGCCGTCGGCCATGGCGATGGCCACGGCGTCGGGCACGGCGGCAACCGTTGGCCGGGCCTTCGGGCGCAACGACTTTGTCACGGCACCAGAGACGCGCACCGTCTTGGCGGCACCGCCTTCGGCATCGAGATCATCGATGGCGTGGGTCGGCAGCGAGGCGATCAGCGCATCCTCCGCCGGGATACCGGGGGCTTGCGGCGGCTGTTCCTTGACGCGGTTCTTGGCCGCACCAAAGCCGAGGTCCATCAGCTCTTTCATCTTGGCGTTGCGGTTCGCGGTCGAGGTACCGCCGAACACCGTTGCGATGATCCGCTTCTTGCCGCGCACGGCGGAGGCGGTCAGGTTGAACCCGGCTGCCGAGGTGTAGCCGGTCTTGATCCCGTCCGCGCCTTCATACCCGTCCAGAAAACGCGAGTTGGTGTTGGTCACCTGCGCCACGCCCGCATCAGCAGTGCGGCGCGAGAAGATGTTGTAATACTGGGGGAAATCGTAAAACAGGTGGCGGCCGAGCGTGTTCATGTCGCGCGCGGTGGACAGGTGGCCGTCGGCGGTCAGGCCATGGGCGTTGCGAAAGGTGGTGCTGGACATGCCCAGCTCTTTCGCGGTGCGGGTCATGCGCTTGGCAAAGGCAACGTGGTCGCCGCTGATGTGGTCGCCGATGGCGGCGGCGGCATCGTTGGCCGATTTCACGGCGGCGGCGCGGATCAGATAGCGGAGCGCGATCTTCTGCCCCGGCTTCAGCCCCAGACGCGACGGCGGTTGCGAGGCGGCGTATTTCGACACCGTCACCCGCGTATCCAGCGACAGGCGCCCGGCCTGAATTTCCTGAAAGGTGATGTACAGCGTCATCATCTTGGTCAGCGACGCCGGGTGCAACCGGGCGTCCGCGTTCTGTTCATAAAGAACCTCGCCCGTGCGGGCATCGATGACGATGGCGGCGAATGGTGCCGCCTGCAGCGGGGCTGTCACCAGAACGGTGACTGCCACGACCACGACCAGAATTGCGCGAAGAATCCGCCCGAGAAGCGATGCCACGTCGCCTGTCCCCTTGCCTGTGCGGCCCGAATTTCCGGTGCCGAGTTCTGCCTCGGGACGAAAGCTAACACAGCCAAACGGTTCCGAAAACCCAAAAAATCCAATGACTTTGCGGGTGTTGTTCATCCAGTTGCATTGTGGCCGCAGTGGCTGTGGACGGCCTGGCCACATCTTGCGGGGGGCGGGGGTGTAGCCCCTATCTGTTGCGGTTGGGCTGGAGGCTGGCCACAAGGGACGGCAGACCGCCCAGAGATTCCAGCGCGTGAAAGCGGGGGTTGTCCGCCGGCGCATCGGCGGCTTCCAGCGCCCAGGTCACCTCATGCGGGACATGCACCCCCCAAGACCCGGCCGCCAGCGCGGGGATCACGTCGGATTTCAATGAGTTGCCGACCATCATCGCCTGATCCGCGCCGGTGCCGTGTCGGGCGAAGATCGTACGGTAGGCGGCTTCGGTCTTGTGGCTGACAATCTCGACCCCGTCGAAGAGGTCACCCAGGCCGGATTGTGCCAGCTTGCGTTCCTGATCCAAGAGGTCGCCCTTGGTGATGAGGAGCACGCGGAAATCCTCCGCCAGTGCGGTAACGGTGGCGCGGGCATGGGGGAGAAGGTGGATCGGATGTTCCAGCATCTCACGCCCGGCGGCAATAAGGTCGGCAATGACAGAGGTTGGAACGCGGCCTTCGGTCACCTCGATTGCGGTTTCGATCATCGACAGGGTGAAGCCCTTCACGCCGAAACCATAGTGGTCAAGGTTGCGGCGTTCTGCCGCCTCAAGCCGCTGGGCCAGGTGGTCAGGGTCGGCGTGATCGGCCAGGGCCTTGGTGAAACGGTCCTGCGTCAGGCGAAAGAACGACTCGTTCTGCCAAAGGGTATCGTCGGCATCAAAGCCAATGGTTGTCAGCATGTCCTGTCCTTTTGCGCCTGTCTGAACGCCGCCCCTTTTCGCCAGCCCAGAAAAGGCTATATTTCCATCATCCGGTGCAACCCCCGAATCCTTGTGGAGCGAACCTTCGTGTCGTCACGCCTGCTGACCATGTCTGACAAGACCGATGGCCCGGGCCAGGACACGTCGATCCTGACCAAGACCAAGGCCAAGACCGAGCGGCCGCCCCTCTACAAGGTGATGCTGCTGAATGACGACTATACGCCGATGGAGTTTGTCGTCCATGTGCTGGAGCGGTTCTTCGGGCTGAACCACGCGCAGGCGTTCGACATCATGCTGACGGTCCATAAGAAGGGCCTTGCCGTTGTGGGCGTGTTTTCATTCGAAGTGGCCGAGACGAAAGTGGCGCAGGTGATGGATTTCGCGCGCCGCCATCAGCACCCGCTGCAATGCACGATGGAAAAAGAGTGACCGGCATCGGTCCTTTGACCATCGCCCATCGGAAAGGGCTGTAGGGGGCTTCGGTCCCTGCCTCATGCGATCCGCTCGATTGACACTGGCGCTGGACACCGGCGCGCTGACCCTTCCGGCTGAGGGTTCTATTGCCGTGTACCGCCCCCGGATCGGTGATGATCTGTCGGCCCTGCCGCAGGACCGTGTGGTGGTGCTGACCGGGTTCAAGCCGGACCATGACCATTTCAGTCGCGTCTATTCCGTCACGCCAGCCCCGCCCTATGCGATGGGGATCGTCTGCCTGCCCCGTGCAAGAGAGGCCGCGCGCGCGTTGATCGCGCAGGCGGCGGCTGAGGTGGCCTCCGGTGGGCTGGTGGTGGTCGACGGGCAGAAGACCGACGGGATCGACACCGCGCTGAAGGACCTGCGCGGGCGGGTCGATCTGTCGGAAAGCCTGTCCAAGGCGCATGGCAAGCTGGCAAGTTTTGTGGCCGGGCCGGACTTTTCCGATTGGGCGGCGGTGCCGCGCCAGATTGACGGCGGGTTCCAGACCCTGCCGGGCGTGTTCTCGGCCGATGGGCCTGACCGGGGGTCGGTTCTGCTGGCGGAGGCCCTGCCGGCCAAGTTCGGCGGCAAGGTGGCCGATCTGGGGGCTGGCTGGGGATACCTTGCCCGCGCAATCCTGGCGCATCCCGGCGTCAAGCGGCTGGATCTGGTTGAGGCTGAGGCGGATGCGCTGGCATCCGCGCGCGTCAACATCATGGATGAGCGCGCGCGGTTTCACTGGGCCGATGCCACGACCTTCCGGCCTGATACCCTTCTGGACGCGGTGGTGATGAACCCACCCTTCCACCACGGCCGCGACGCTGACCCCGGCCTTGGCGCCGCCTTCATTCAGGCCGCCCGGCGGATGCTGGCCCCCAGCGGGTCGCTCTGGCTGGTTGCAAACCGCCACCTGCCCTATGATGCCGCGCTGACCGCTACCTTTCTGGAGCATCGTGAAGTTGCCGGTGACAGCGCCTTTCGCGTGATCCACGCCATCAAGCCCATCCGGGCAAAACCCTGACCGGAGCCTCTGCCCATGTCCTTTTCCGTTTCCGGCAAGACGGCCATTGTCACAGGCGCTGCAGCGGGCATTGGCCTGTCGATTGCGCGGCATCTTCTGGACAAGGGCGCAAACGTGATGTTCGCCGATATCGACGAAGACCGGCTTGAGGATGAGGTGGGCGAAGAGGCCCGCGCCGAAGGGCCGATCCGGATGTTCGCAGGCGACCTGACCGAAAAGCTGACGATTGCCAACCTTCTGTCAGCCACGATTGATGCCTTTGACCGGGTCGACATTCTGGTGAACGCCAATCGCAAGATGGTGGTCTCTGACATCCTGTCGCCTGAGGGGGACGGAGTGGAAGACCTGTGGCGCCAGAACGTGCTGACCGCGCTGCGCATGTCGCAGATGACCGCCAAGCGGATGATCCAGCACGCCGCCCGCACCGAGGCAGAGCCGGGGGCGATGGTGGGAACGATCGTCAACATATCCTCGATCACCGCGCAAACGACGCGGCCGGAGCTTTTGGCCTATTCGATGGCGGCGGCGGCGATGAACCAGATGACGCGGTCACTGGCGGTGGCCTTGGCCCCCAAGGGCATCCGCGTCAATGCCGTGGCCTTCGGGTCGGTGATGAGCGCCAGTCTGCAAGCCGCGTTGAAAGACAACCCCGCCTACCGGGACGAGATTGCCGAGGCGACCCCCCTGAAGCGCATCGCCGCCCCGGTGGAATTGGCCGAGACGGTGCAATTCCTGGCCTCTGACGCCTCAAGCTTCATCACAGGGCAAGTGATCGCAGTGGACGGTGGGCGCAGCATTCTGGACGCGGTGCCTGCGCCAGCGCATTGATTGAATTGGGGATCATTCCGGGTATTCAACCTTGCACTGGGCGATGACCGCTTCAGCCTGACGGGACAGATCCTTGCGTTTGGCCTTCAGCCCGTCCAGCTTGCGCGCCTCTTCGGCAAGGTCGATCGCCTTGGGCCGTTCCTCGGTATAGCTTCGTTCCTTCAGGCACAGGCGGGGCTTGTAGACGGTCTGGCCGTCCACGACCAACGGGTCCTGACAGGTGGCCCAGTACTCCTCATACCGCGTCACCGTCTCAAGCGCGTAGCCACGGTCAAGGTTGCCTTGGGTTTCGGCGATCAGCCGCTCTACCACCCGCAGGTCACGGGTGTTGCGGTTGATGCATTGTTCCTGCGGGGTGCCACAGGCGGCCAGGAGGGCGAAGGCAACAAGGGCAAGGCGTTTCATCTGGTGCTCCCTCAAGGTCTTGGAAAGCGGCAGCAAGGGGTGCTAGGCATGGCGCTGTCAGAAGATGGAGACAACAGGATGACCGATCCCTTTGACAGTCGCAAGGCGCGCGCGGCTCAGTGGTTCCATACCTTGCGGGACCGGATCGTCGCCGCGTTCGAGGATCTGGAGGACCGGTACAGCAATGGCACCCCCGGCCGGTTTGAGGTGACGCCCACCACCCGCGCCGATGGCGGCGGCGGGCTGATGAGCGTTATGCGCGGCGGCAGCGTGTTCGAAAAGGTTGGGGTCAACTGGTCGGAAGTGCATGGCGTTCTTGGCGAACGCGCGCAAAAGGCGATGGCCGCGCGTGGGGTTCCCGGGATGGCGGAAGACCCGCGCTTTTGGGCCAGCGGGATTTCTCTGGTGGCGCATATGCAGAACCCGCATGCGCCGGCGGTGCACATGAACACGCGGATGTTCTGGACGCCCGGTGCCGCCTGGTTCGGGGGCGGGTCAGACCTGAACCCGGCGCTGGAATATGCCGAGGATACCGCGCATTTCCACGCCGAGATGCAGCGCGCCTGTGATGCGCACGCGCCCGACTATTACACCCGTTTCAAGGCCTGGGCTGACGAATACTTCTTCGTCCCCCATCGTGGCCGGGCGCGGGGTGTCGGCGGCATCTTCTATGACGATCTTCATACCGGCGACTGGGAGGCGGATTTCGCCTTTACCCAAGCCGTGGGCAGCGCCTTCCTGCCGGCCTTTCTGCCAGTGACCGAACGCCGTCTTGGGACTGCGTGGACTGAGGCTGACAAGGAAGCGCAGCTGATCCATCGGGGCCTTTATGCCGAGTATAACCTGGTCTACGACCGGGGCACCAAGTTCGGGCTGGAAACCGGCCATGACGCCAATGCCGTGCTGATGAGCCTGCCGCCGGTCGCCAAGTGGACCTGACGCTGAACCTGGGGGGCTGCTGGCATGGCTGATATCACCGTGAAGGCGGCCTATGGGTCGGTGGTCGAGGATGAGGGGTTTCTGTTCGTAGGCTTCGCCGAAGGGGAAGAGGAGGAAGAGGGTTATGTCCTTTTCCGTCAGCCCATTGGCGGTGGGCCGGTCTGGTTTGAGGTCAACGATGAAGCCTTCGGCGCCGAGGATGCGGTGGCGGGGGTGACGGTCGGACCGAAGGGGTTTGAGGTGGCCTTGCGGCCGGAACTAGCGGCGGCGTTTGGCTTTGCGTCTTCGGTGGCCGTGAAGGTCGGGCCGGGCTGTGAGGATGCGGAGCCTGCCCTTGACGCGCTGCGCGGGATGCTGGGCGGGCTTTGGCCGGGGTGAAGTCCGGCGCTACAACTGGCCGGTCGTCATGTGCCGCTTGCGGCCAAAGCCGGGTTGGCGGGTGACGGTGAAACCCGCTTGCGCAAGGCTTTGTCGGACATGGCCTGCCGCCGTATAAGTGGCGAAGGTGCCGCCGGGGGCGGTGTGGCGGGCAACCTCAGCCATCAGGTCAGGCGACCAAAGCTCAGGGTTCTTGGCCGGGGAAAAGCCGTCAAGGAACCAGGCATCGGCGCGGCCTTGCCACTTTGGCAGGGTTTCGCGGGCGTCACCGATGATGATCTCTGCCGTCAGGTTCGGGAAATGCAGAATGCGGGCGCCGTTCGCCCATTGGGTCAGGAAGCCTTCGGCCATGGGGGCGGTTTCCGGGAAGGCCTGCAGCGCGCGGGCGATGTCTTCGGCGGGCAGGGGGAAGGCCTCAAAGCTGGTGAAGCGGAGGTGCCCGTCGCCTTGATGTGCCAGCAGCGTGGCGAGGAGGTTGAGGCCGGTGCCAAAGCCAAGCTCGGCGATCTGGAAGCCGTCATGAAAGCGGTCGGGCAGGTGGTTGCCGGCAAGAAAGACATGGCGGGTTTCGGACAGCCCTCCGCCGAGTGAGAAATACGGATCATCGAAGCGGCGCGAGACGGGGATCGTTTCATCACGCCAGTCGAGTTCGGGGTGGTCTGATGAAGGCATCGGCGATAGTCCTTTGCGCCTGTTGATGGGTCTGGGGCGGGCGAATGGCAAGTGTCGATGTGACGGTGCGCGGGGCGGGGATCTTCGGGCTGTCGGTGGCCTGGGCCTGTGCGCGGCGCGGCGCGCGGGTGCGGGTGATCGAGACCGTCGGCATTGGCGCAGGGTCATCGGGCGGCGTGGTTGGGGCCTTGTCGCCGCATGTGCCCGAAGCGTGGAATCCGAAGAAGGCGTTTCAGCTGGAGAGCCTTTTGATGGCGCCGGGCTGGTGGGCTGCGGTTGAGGCGGCCTCGGGCGTTGCGTCAGGCTATGGCCGGGTGGGACGGCTGCAGCCATTGGCCGATGACCGGGCGGTTGAGGCAGCGCGACGACGGGGGATTGAGGCTGAGGGGCTGTGGCAAGGTCAGGCCGTCTGGCGCGTGGTACCGGTGACGGGAGCCACGTGGGAGCCGGTTTCGCCTTCGGGCTGGCTGGTGGAGGATACCCTCTCGGCCCGCATCTCCCCGCGGATGGCGCTGGAGGCGTTGGTGGCGGCGCTGCGGGCAGGAGGGGCTGACGTGGTTGTGGGCGAGGCCGAAGAGGCGGGTGCCGTGGTGCATGCAACGGGGGTGTCGGGGTTGGCGGAGCTATCCGTTGCCGTGGACAAGCGGGTTGGCTCTGGCGTGAAAGGTCAAGCGCTGAGCCTGCGGTTTGAAGCACGGGATGCGGCGCAGATGTTTGTTGATGGCCTCCACATCGTGCCTCATGCGGATGGAACGGTTGCGGTGGGGTCGACCAGTGAGACGAGTTGGACCGAGGATGGCCCCGATGGTCAGCTGGACGGTCTGCTGGAGCGCGCCGTCGCCGCGGTGCCCGCCTTACGCGGGGCCGAGGTGGTGGCGCGTTGGGCCGGGGTGCGGCCAAGGGCGGCCAGCCGCGCGCCAATGCTGGGGGCCTGGCCGGGGCGCGACGGGCATTTCATTGCCAATGGCGGCTTCAAGATCGGCTTCGGCATGGCCCCCAAGGTGGCCGAGGTGATGGCCGATCTGGTGCTTGAGGGACGTGACGCCATTCCCGACGGGTTCAGGGTAGAGGCGTCGCTTTAGGATCAGCCGACATTGCGGCGAAAGGTGATCGAGGTTGGCCTGTCAAACCCAGCATGCGCAGTGCGGCCGACCTCAATAAAGCCCATCGCGCGGAAGGTTGCGTGGTTCTCGATAAGCTCCACCCGGGTTTGCAGTTCCAGCGCCGGAAGGTCCAATGACTGGGCGCGCGCTTCGGCAAGATGGATCAGCGCGCGGGCAAGGCCCTGTCCGCGATGGCTGGCGGCGACGGCGAGTTTGCCGACGTAAAGCGCCTGCGGCTCTGGCGTCAGGAACACGCAAGCTACCGGGGGTGTGCCGATCACCCAAACCTCGGTCGTGCCGGACAGGTTTTCGCGCGTCAGGGTGTGGAGCGAAGACGGCGGGTCGATGCGGCCCTCCATATAGGCAAACTCGGCCCAGAGGAGGCCCAGGATCAGCGGCCAAAGCGCAGGATCGGTGGCGCGGTAAGGTGTCATGGTGCAAAGGTGCGGCCTTGCGCACCGGATGGCAAGGGCGGGCAGGCGGTTCGGCACAGGCCGCAACATCTTGGGGATAAGGCGCGTAAGCCCGCCATATGCAGGGGCTTCGGGTTGACTCTGGCCGCTGCGGGCGGGAACATGGCCTTTGCGACTCGTGAGGTATCCGTGCGCCTGACCCGCCTTCGCCTGAACGGCTTCAAAAGCTTTGTCGACCCCACGGATCTGGTGATTCATGAGGGTCTGACGGGCGTTGTGGGGCCCAACGGCTGCGGCAAGTCCAACCTTCTGGAGGCGCTGCGTTGGGTGATGGGCGAAAACCGCCCCAGTGCCATGCGCGGCGGCGGGATGGAGGATGTGATCTTCAACGGCGCGGCCACCCGGGGGGCAAGGCACTTCGCCGAGGTCGCGCTGGTGATGGACAATACCGAACGGCTGGCCCCGAGCGGGTTCAACGACGCCGACCAGATCGAGATTGTCCGCCGGATCACCCGCGATGCCGGGTCTGCCTATCGCTGCAACACCAAGGACGTGCGCGCGCGGGATGTGCAGATGCTGTTTGCGGACGCCTCAACCGGGAGCCATTCCCCGGCGCTGGTGCGGCAGGGGCAGATCTCGGAACTGATCAACGCCAAACCAAAAGCCCGGCGGCGGATTCTGGAGGAAGCGGCGGGGATCAGTGGGCTTTATGCCCGGCGGCATGAGGCTGAGCTTAAGCTTGCGGGGACGGAGCAGAACCTTCTGCGCGTCGATGATGTGCTGGAGGCGCTGGCGCAGCAGCTGAGCGTTCTGACCCGGCAGGCCAAGCAGGCCGCACGCTACCGCGAGATCGGCGAGGAGTTGCGCAAGTCGGAAGGCATGCTCCTGTGGCGGCGCTGGCGCGAGGCGGATGAGGCGCGCAGTGCGGCAGAGGGCGCCTTGCGCGAACGGCTGATCGCCCAGGGGCAGGCCGAGGCCGCCTCTCGTGCAGCTGGCAAGGCGCGGGAAGCGGCGGAGGATGCCTTGCCGCCGAAGCGCGAGGAGGAGGCGATTGCCAGCGCCATCCTGCAGCGGTTGACCCTGCAGCGGGATGCCTTGGGTGATCAGGAGGCCCGCGCGCTGGCCACCATCGACACGCTGAAGGGCCGGATCGACCAGCTGTCCCGCGACATGGAGCGGGAGGCGGGCCTGAACCGCGACGCGGGCGAAGTGATCGAACGGCTGGACTGGGAAATTGAGCAGCTTGCCCGCGCCCATGAAGGGCATGAGGAAAAGCTGGCCGAGGCGATGGAGGCCGCGCGGGAGGCCGGCGCAATCCTCGGCGAACGCGAAGGTGCCTTGGCGGAGCTGACGGAAGATGCGGCCCGGCTGGCGGCGCGGCATCAATCCTCGCAGCGGATGCTGTCGGATTCGCGGGCTGTCCTTGACCGGGCCGAGGGCGAGGCCGTGTCAGCGCGGGAAGCGGTGGCCGGGGCGACCGGGGCGCTGGAGGCGGCGGGTGAGGCCTATGCGGCCGCCGAAGAGGCGCAGGAAGCCGCGATGGCGGAGGCCGAGGCGTCAGAAGCGGCGCTGGAGGCGGCCGAAGTGGCGCGGGCCGAGACCCAAGGGCGCGAGGCCGAGGCACGGGGCGCGCGGTCTTCGGCTGAGGGTGAGGCGAACGCCCTGCGGGCCGAAGTGGCGGCGCTGGCGCGGTTGGTGGAGCGAGAGGCGCAGGCGGGGCATCAGCTGCTGGACCGGCTGGTCGTGACGCCAGGCTTTGAAAAGGCGCTGGGGGCCGCCCTTGCCGATGACCTGCGCAGCCCCGAGATTGCGGGCGGCGCGCGGTCGGGCTGGGCGGTGCTGGAGCCCTATGCCCAGCCGCAGCCCTTGCCGGAGGGGGCCGTGCCCTTGGCAGCCGAAGTGCAAGGCCCGGCGGTTCTGGCGCGGCGCTTGTCGCAGATTGGCCTTGTCAGCCGTGAGCAAGGGTTTGCCCTGCAACCGTCCCTGCGCCCCGGTCAGCGGCTGGTGTCGGTTGAGGGTGACCTTTGGCGCTGGGACGGGTTCCGTGCCGGGGCGGAGGATGCGCCGTCAGCTGCGGCACTTCGTTTGCAGCAGCTGAACCGCCTTGTGCAGCTGAAGCGCGATCTGGAAGAGGTCGCCGCCCGCGCCGACGGCGCAGCCCGCGCGCATGAGGCGCTGCAGGCCCGGCTGGCTGATCTCGCAAGCGCTGACCAACGCGCCCGCGATGCCCGCCGGGTGGCCGATGCCCGCGTGACCGAGGCGAACCGCGCGCTGGCGCGGGCTGAGGCCGACCGCTCCATCGCCGGGGGCAAGCTGGAGGCGGCGCGCCTTGCCGTCAGCCGGTTCGAGGATGAGGCGATGGGTGCCCGCACCCGCCTGCGCGAAGCTGAGTCGGCAGTGGCCGACCTTGGCGACCTTGACGCCGCAAGGGGTGCGGTCGAGGCCGCGAAGATCACGGTTGAGGCGGCGCGGATCACGATGATGACCCGCCGCTCCGCCCAAGATGAGGTTCGCCGTGAGGGTGAGGCGCGGGTGCGTCGGCGGCAAGAGGCGGTCAAGGAGCTTTCCGGCTGGAAGCACCGGCTTGAAACCGCGTCCCGCCGGATGGAGGAGTTGACCGACCGCCGCGCCACCTCAACCGAAGAACTGGCCGAGGCGATGCTGGCCCCCGAAGAGATTGCCGCCAAGCGGGACGAGCTGGTGGACGCGATCGCCGAAGCTGACGCCCGCCGCCGCCGTGCCGCCGATGCCTTGGCCGAGGCGGAAACCGCCCTGCGTGAGGCGCAACTGGCTGAGCGCGACGCGGAACGCCTTGCGGGTGAGGCGCGGGAAGGCCGCGCGCGGGCCGAGGCGCGCCTCGATGCCGCGCGCGAAGGCGTGGCGCTGGCGGCTGAGCGCATCCGCGAAGACGATGACCGCACCCCGGATGAGCTTTTTGCCAGCCTGCACATCGATGCAGGCAACATGCCCGATGCTGAGGCGCTTGACGCCGACGTGGGCCGCCTGAAGCGCCAGCGTGAGGCGCTTGGGGCCGTCAACCTGCGCGCCGAAGAGGACGCGAAGACGGTCGAGGCGGAATATGACGCGCTGGCGAGTGAGAAGTCTGACCTGGAAGAGGCGGTGAAGAAACTGCGCGCCGGGATTGCGGGCCTGAACAAGGAAGGGCGCGAACGGCTGCTGACGGCGTTTGAACAGGTGAACGCCAACTTCGCAACGCTCTTCACCCACCTCTTCGGCGGGGGGGAGGCGCGGCTGGTGCTGGTCGAATCCGATGACCCGCTGGAAGCGGGGCTGGAAATCCTGTGCCAGCCGCCGGGCAAGAAACTGGCGACCTTGTCCCTGTTGTCGGGGGGCGAACAGACGCTGACCGCGCTCGCGCTGATCTTCGGTGTGTTCCTTGCCAACCCCGCGCCGATCTGTGTGCTGGACGAGGTGGACGCGCCCCTCGACGACGCCAACGTCACCCGCTTCTGCGACCTTCTGGACGAAATGGCACGGCGGACCGAGACGCGCTTCCTGATCATCACCCACCACGCGGTGACGATGGCGCGGATGGACCGGCTGTTTGGCGTCACGATGCAGGAACAGGGCGTCAGCCAGCTTGTCTCCGTCGATTTGAAGAAGGCCGAGGCGCTGGTGGCCTGAGGTCGCGTGGATAACGGCATTTTAACCTGATTCGGGCAGAACGAGAGGTGAACATTCCCTCGGAGCCCGCCATGAACCCGATTTTCACCGTCGTCGCCCTGCTGGCCGTCATCGCCTGGTCCGATGGCGGGCTTGTTGTCGACATTCCTGGCCTCAACACCCCTTCGGTGAACCGCGGGGTCAAATAGGCCCTCGGCTGATGGCCGAAATGAACCAAGGGATGGCGAAAACGGCTACGTAATCTTCTGCTTAGCGCCCTAGAACCAAGGGCAGGAACAGGAGACTGATCGTGCGCTATTCCGGGTTTCGCGTGATTGCCGAGGCGTTGACGGGCCACAAAGGCTGGAAGCCCGTCTGGCGCGACCCGACACCGCAAGCCGAGTATGACTACATCATCATCGGTGGCGGTGGGCATGGTCTGGCGACGGCCTATTATCTGGCCAAGGAATTCGGGCAGGCGCGGATTGCCGTGCTGGAAAAAGGCTATCTGGGCGGCGGCAATGTGGGCCGCAACACCACGATCATCCGGTCAAACTACCTTCTGGACGGGAATGAGCCGTTCTATGAATTCTCGCTGAAGCTGTGGGAAGGGTTGGAGCAGGACTTCAACTACAACGCCATGGTGTCGCAGCGCGGGATCATCAACCTCATCCACACCGATGCGCAGCGGGATGCCTTCACCCGGCGCGCCAATGCGATGATCCTGCATGGCGCGGATGCCGAGATGCTGAGCCGTGAGGACGTGCGCAAGCTTTACCCCTGGCTGAACTTCGACAACGCGCGCTTTCCGATCAAGGGGGCGATTGCGCAAAAGCGCGGTGGGACGGTGCGGCACGATGCGGTGGCCTGGGGCTATGCCCGCGGGGCCGACATGCGGGGGGTGGACCTGATCCAGAATTGCGAAGTCACCGGCATGCGAATTGTCGGTGGGCGGATCCAGGGGGTCGAAACCTCTCGCGGCTATATCGGCGCGAAGAAGGTCGGCGTGGCGGTGGCGGGGTCATCGTCCAAGGTGATGGCCCATGCCGGGATGCGGCTGCCGATTGAAAGCCACGTCCTGCAGGCCTTTGTGTCCGAGGGACTGAAGCCCCTGATCGACGGGGTGATGACCTTCGGCGCGGGGCATTTCTATGTCAGCCAATCCGACAAAGGTGGCCTCGTCTTCGGCGGCGATATCGACGGCTACAACTCCTACGCCCAACGCGGCAACCTGCCGGTGATCGAGGATGTGGCCGAGGGCGGCATGGCGCTGATGCCTGCCATCGGGCGGGTTCGCCTGTTGCGGTCCTGGGGTGGGATCATGGACATGTCGATGGACGGGTCGCCGATCATCGACAAGACGCCAGTTGAGGGGCTCTATTTCAACGGTGGCTGGTGCTACGGCGGGTTCAAGGCGACGCCTGCCAGCGGTTGGTGCTTTGCACATCTATTGGCGAAAGATGAGTCACATACGACCGCAAAGGCCTATCGGTTCGACCGGTTCCTGAAGGGTCTGATGATCGACGAAAAGGGTCAGGGCGCGACCCCGAACCTGCATTGAAGGGCATTTACGAATGATCATTCACCATCCGATCCTCGGCCCTCGCGATGCGCAGGAATTTGTGTACCTCGGCGATGCCAACCTGATCAACCGGCCCGATGGCATGACCGCTGGCGTTGAAGCGTTCCACGATTACGCCTACAACCGCGACAACCCTGCGGGAGAGCATCGCGAGCTTTGGTATCACGAGCAAGGCGACCGGTCCTGGCTGGTGGTAACGCGGAACACGGTGACGCATAAGATACTGGGTGTCGAACTGGCGCGGGACGTGGCGCGCGCGCAGGGGCGGTCGAGATGAGCCAGTCGCATCGCATTGACGGCGGGCAGATCGACCGGTCAAAGACCCTGCGCTTCACCTTTGACGGGCTTCCCTATCAGGGGCATCCGGGGGACACGCTCGCCTCGGCCCTTCTGGCCAATGGCGTGCGGTTGATGGGGCGCAGCTTCAAGTATCACCGCCCGCGCGGCCCCCTTTCGGCGGGGTCGGAGGAGCCGAACGCGCTTGTCGAACTGCGGACCGGCGGCCGGCAGGAGCCGAACACCCGTGCCACGGTGGCGGAACTGTTTGACGGGCTGGAGGCGAACAGCCAGAACCGCTGGCCGTCCTTGCGGTTTGACGCGCTGGCGATCAACGACCGGCTGAACGCCTTCTTCGCGGCGGGGTTCTATTACAAGACCTTCATGTGGCCCAAGTCCTTCTGGGAAAAGGTTTATGAGCCGATCATCCGCCGCGCGGCGGGCCTTGGGTCGGTCAGTCGCGAGGAGGATCCGGATAGCTATGACAAGGGGTTCCTGCACTGCGATCTTCTGGTCATCGGGGCCGGGCCTGCGGGGCTGATGGCGGCCCTGACGGCGGGACGTGCTGGCAAGCGCGTGATCCTGGCGGATGAGGATTTCGCCTTTGGTGGGCGCTTGAACGCCGAGACTTATGCGGTGGGGCAGGCCTCCGGCGCGGATTGGGCTGCTGCCTCGGTGGCAGAACTCAGCTCTATGCCGAACGTGCGGTTAATGGGGCGGACGACGGTTCTCGGGGCCTTTGACCACGGGATCTATTCGGCGGTGGAGCGGGTTTCCGACCATCTGGCGGTCCCTGCGGCGGGCAAGCCGCGGCAGGTGCTTTGGCGGATCTATTCGCAACGGGCGATCCTGTGCGGAGGGGCGACGGAGCGGCCGATTGCGTTTGAGAACAACGATCGGCCGGGGATCATGCTGGCGGGGGCCTTGCGGGCCTATGCCAACCGCTGGGGCGTGAAGGCCGGAGAGCGGGTGGCGGTTTTCACCAACAATGACGACGGGCTGCGGACGGCGGCTGACCTGACGGCCAAGGGGGTTGAGGTGGTTGCGGTCATCGACTCGCGTCAGGGGGATGAGGTGATTGATACCTCGGGCTGGTTGGGTCTGAAGTCGATCACAGTCCGGGATGCGCAGGGTCGGACGCGCGACATCCGGGTGGAAGCCTTGGGTGTCTCGGGGGGATGGAACCCGAATGTGAACATCCATTCGCATCATCGCTCGCGCCCCGTTTGGGATGCGTCGATTGCCGCCTTTGTGCCGGGGGCAGATGGCCCGCCGGGCCTGTTGGTGGCCGGGGCGGCGGCGGGGGTTATGTCCACCCATGGCGCTTTGCGCACCGGGCGGGATGCGGCGATTGCGGCGTTGGGTTTGTCAGGGGGTACGGACCTCCCGGAGGCAGAGGATGCTCCGATCAGGGTCACGCCGCTGTGGCATGTCGCCCATGGCAAGGGCCGCGCCTGGATCGACCAGCAGAACGACGTGACCGTGAAAGATATCAAGCTGGCGCAGCAGGAGAACTTCACCTCGGTCGAGCATATGAAGCGCTATACGACGCTTGGCATGGCGACCGATCAGGGCAAGACCGGCAACGTGATCGGTCTGGCGATCATGGCAGAGCTGACGGGGCGGTCGATCCCCGAGACCGGGACGACGGTGTATCGCCCGCCCTATACTCCGGTGGCCCTGGGTGCGCTGGCGGGGCGGTCGCGGGGGAAGGAATTCAAGCCGTACCGCCTGACGCCAAGCCATCATTGGGCGGCGGAGCAGGGGGCGACCTTTGTTGAGGTTGGCAACTGGCTGCGGACGCAGTGGGTGCCGAAGGCCGGGGAGACGGAGTGGCGGCAGTCGGTGGACCGGGAGGTTCTGGCAACGCGTCGGTCGGTGGGCATTTGCGATGTCACCACGCTGGGCAAGATCGACATTCAGGGCACCGATGCGGGGGCGTTTCTGGACAGGGTTTATGCCAATACCTTCAGCACCTTGGCTGTTGGCAAGTGCCGCTACGGCCTGATGCTGCGCGAAGATGGGATCGTCTTTGACGACGGCACCACGGCGCGGATGGGTGAGCATGAGTATGTGATGACGACGACCACGGCCAATGCAGTCACGGTTTTCCGGCATCTGGAGTTCTGCCGCCAATGCCTTTGGCCAGACATGGATGTGCAACTGATCAGCACGACCGAGGCCTGGGCGCAATTCTCCGTCGCCGGGCCGAATGCGCGGCGTCTGCTGGCAAAGGTGGTGGATCAGGATATCAATGATGCCGCTTTCCCATACATGGGCGCCGGGAACATCACGATTGGCGGCCTGCGGGCGCGGCTCTTCCGGATCAGCTTTTCGGGCGAGTTGGCCTATGAAATCGCTGTTCCCACCCGCTATGGCGATGCGCTTTTGCGGCGGCTTATGGCGGAAGGGGCGGAGTTTGACGCCATCGTTTACGGCACCGAGGCGCTAGGTGTGATGCGGATCGAGAAGGGCCATGTCGCGGGCGGGGAGCTGAACGGGCAATCCACCGCGCTGAACATGGGGCTGGGCAAGATGGTGTCGAAGAAGAAGGACTCCATCGGGATGATGCTGAGCCAGCGCGAGGGGTTGACCGATCCGAACGGTTACCGGCTGGTGGGCGTGCGGCCGGTGGACCCCAAGGGCAAACTGACGGCGGGCAGCCATTTCCTTGAGGTGGGCGCGGCCCCGGTGGCGGCGAATGACGGTGGGTGGCTGTCCTCCAAGGTCTTCTCCCCGCATGTCGGAAGCGACATCGCGCTGGGGTACCTGAAGGGCGGTGATCAGAAGATCGGCACCCGGATGCGGGCGGTCAATCTGGTGGGCGGGACGGAAACGCTGGTCGATATCGTCAGCCCGCATTTCGTCGATCCGGAAGGGGAGCGGTTGCGTGGGTGATCTGCAGGCAATGACGGCGCTGGGGGGCCACGAACCGGCGGTGGTCATGGTGGGGCCGCTGACCATCACGGAGCGGTTTGACATTGCGTTGGCCTCGCTCGCGCTGCGGCGCGGGCAGGACCTGACGGGGGCAGCCAAGGCGGCCGGGGTGCCTTTGCCGGGACCGGCACGGTATCAGGCGGGCGCGCCCTACAGCACCTTCTGGGTCACGCCCGAGATGTGGTTCGTGGAGGCACCTTTCGCCAGCCATGAAGCGATTGCCGCCCATCTGAAGGCGGCTTTTGGTGAGGCCGCCAGCATCACCGAACAGACCGACGCCTGGGTGATCTTTGACCTGACCGCCCCCGACCTTGCGCTGGTGCTGGAGCGGCTGTGCAACGTCGATTTCCGCGCCGTGGCGGACGGTCATGCCACGCGGACGGTGATCGATCACCTGGGCTGCTATCTTGTGAAACTTGGCCCTGTGCTCGCGCGGATTTACGGCCCCCGCTCCAGCGCGCAAAGCCTGTTACATGCGGTTGAGGTGGCGGCGCGGGCGGCGTTCTAGGCGCGCGCCCAGGCGAAGGCGCGGGCAAGGAAGGCGGGCGCGTCGGTCGTGACGGGTGTCCCGTGAGCCATCACCACCTGACGCGCGGGCCAGTCGAGGATTGTGCGTAGGCCCTGGCGCAATGCCTTCCGGTTGGTGGAGGCGAGGCGGAACTTGTGGGGGACGGCTGCCTCGGGTCCGGTCATGCCGTCCAGCCTGGCGACAAGGGCGCGCCAGCCGCTGAACCAGTCTTTTGGCAGGCCTTGCAGTAGATCGGTGAAAAGCACGGTCCCGCTGTCGTGGTGAAAGAACACCAGCTCATCCGCGATCCGGTTGGGCAGGAGGACTTGGGCGATCTCGCCCGCCCAAGCGGGGTGGGGCGAGGCGGAGAGGTCGGCGTCGAACGACAAATCCGGCCGCCGTTCGCGCAGGCCCGGGGCGGCGTGGACCATCGCCTTGGGGCAGACAGCTTTCCAGGGGGCGAGGAAGAGGTTGTGCAGCTTGTTCGGCGCGACAAGGTGGCAGACCGGACCAAGCTGGTCGATCCCGGTCGGAATGGCGCCGGTTGGTGCGACGGGTGACCAGAGGAACAGCCCGCCCGACGCAAGCCGGATCACCGCCATGCGCGTCGGGTAGTGGAACCCGGCGGCGGCCGTCACCACAGGGCCATCGGCCAGCCAGAGATTTTGCCCGAAAGACTGCAGCATCTTCGCGATCCATCGCCACTGCCTGACATCTAACCCCGTGCCAGCTTCTGCGCAACTTTGACGCGCTTGCTCCCAAGGGTGTTTCCCATTAGTGAAAATGGGTAGCGATTGAAGTCTCAGGACGTGATCATGCCAGACGATGACGCCAGCCAAGCCCTGCCGCGCGGCAAGCCTGCCTTCGATCAGGACCCCCACCGCCTGCGTGAGATCAGCGAGCGCAATCTGGAGGCCGCGATTGGCCGTGAGGTGCGCAACTTTCGCCGCCAGCAGGGGATGACGGTGGCCGATCTGGCAGCGGTGACGGGCCTGTCCATCGGGATGCTGTCGAAGATCGAGAACGGCAATACCTCGCCCAGCTTGACCACGCTGCAAGTCCTGTCCCATGCGTTTTCCGTCCCAGTCACCTCCTTCTTCAAAAGCTATGAGGAACGCCGCGAAGCGCAGCATGTGAAATCTGGCCAGCATATCGAGATTGAGCGTCGCGGCACCCGCGCCGGGCACCAGTACAACCTTTTGGGCCATATCGGGTCCAACAGTTCCGGCGTGGTGGTAGAGCCTTACATCATCACCCTGACGACCGAGAGTGACACCTTTCCGGCCTTCCAGCATGAGGGGCTGGAGCTTTTGTATATGCTGGAGGGTGAGGTCGACTATCGCCACGGCGACGACGTCTATCCCCTGAAACCCGGCGACAGCCTGTTTTTCGACGCCGACGCCCCGCATGGCCCCGAAACGCTGGTCAAGCTGCCGGCCCGCTATCTGTCGGTGATCTGCTACCCGCAGGGGTAAGACGGCTGCTTGGATATGCCCGCGAATTGGGCAAAACTTTCCCACAGGGTGAAAAAAGTTTCTCACCAGTTGATGGCCGCAAAGGACGGTGCTAGCGTCAAAGGGTAATGTGAGGGAGGCGAATCCATGTGCGGCATCGTTGGGCTGTTCCTGAAGGACCCGAAGCTGGAGCCACGGCTGGGTGAGATGCTGACGGACATGCTGATCACGATGACCGACCGCGGCCCGGATAGCGCCGGGATCGCCATCTACTCTGGTGCCAAGGACGGTTTGGGCAAGATCACCGTGCAGTCGGCGCAGCCAGAGCGGGATTTCAAGAACCTGGACGCCGATCTGCACGCCGCCATCGGCCAGCCGGTGGCACTGCTGATCAAATCCACCCATGCGGTGATCGAGGTGCCGCTGGCGCAGATCGACGCCGCCCGCACCGCCCTCGCCCACCTCCGCCCCGAGGTGAAGGTGATGAGCGCGGGCGACAGCATCGAGATCTTCAAGGAGGTCGGCCTGCCGAAAGACGTGGCCCGCCGGTTTGAAGTGGCGAAGATGCACGGCACGCATGGCATCGGCCACACCCGGATGGCCACCGAAAGTGCCGTCACCACCATGGGCGCGCATCCGTTTTCCACCGGGCCGGACCAGTGCCTGGTGCACAACGGCAGCCTCTCCAACCACAACGGGTTGCGGCGGGAGCTGATCCGCAAGGGCATGACCTTCGAGACCCAGAACGACACCGAGGTTGCCGCGGCTTACGTCAGCCAGAAGCTGAAGGAAGGCGAAGACCTTGGGACCGCCCTGGAATCCGGGCTGGACGATCTGGACGGGTTCTTCACCTTCGTTGTCGGCACCAAGAACGGCTTCGGCGTGGTGCGTGACCCCATCGCCTGCAAGCCCGCCGTAATGGCCGAAACCGATGCCTATGTTGCCTTCGGGTCTGAATACCGCGCGCTGGTGAACCTGCCGGGGATCGAGACCGCCCGCATCTGGGAACCCGAACCCGCCACCGTCTATTTCTGGGAGCGTTGAAACAATGCAGAGCTTCGATCTGGGGAAGGAAGGCCTGCGCGCGCTGAACTCCTCGCTGCATGCCCTGAAGGGCCAGACCAACATGACCGAATGGGAGGTCATCAACCCCAAAGGCGCGCATGCGATTGCGGCCGGGGTGGACGCGCCGGTGGACATCACCGTGCGGGGATCGACGGGCTATTACTGCGCGGGCATGAACAAGCAGGCGACGATCCGGATCAAGGGGTCAGCCGGGCCGGGTGTGGCGGAAAACATGATGAGCGGGACCGTCATTATCGACGGCGACGCCAGCCAATACGCCGGGGCCACCGGGCGCGGCGGGCTTTTGGTCATCAAGGGCAATGCCTCCAGCCGCTGCGGGATTTCGATGAAAGGCATCGACATCGTGGTGCATGGCAACATCGGCCACATGTCCTGCTTCATGGCGCAGTCGGGCAACGTGCTCGTCCTTGGCAACGCGGGTGAGGCGTTGGGTGACAGCCTTTATGAGGCGCGGATCTTCGTGCGCGGGTCGGTGAAATCCCTTGGCGCGGACTGTATCGAGAAGGAAATGCGGGACGAACATTTCCTGATCGTCGAAGACCTCCTCCGCCGGGGTGAGGCGGAAGGGAAAGCCAAGCCCGAAGAGTTCCGCCGCTACGGCTCGGCCCGCAAGCTTTACACGTTCAACATCGACAACGCGTCCTCGTACTAAGGCACCTGCATGAGCGATTTTCCCCGTACCCCGCCGCGCTATTCTGCCACCTTCACCCCCGCCGTGAACGCCGAAATCCGCCGGGCGGCGGCGACCGGCATCTATGACATTCGCGGCGGCGGCACGAAGCGGCACCTGCCGCATTTCGATGACTTGCTGTTCCTTGGGGCGTCGATCTCCCGCTACCCGCTGGAAGGCTACCGCGAGAAATGCGCGACGGATGTCTGGCTTGGCACCCGTCACGCGAAGAATCCGATCCATCTGGACATCCCGATCACCATTGCGGGGATGAGCTTTGGGGCGTTGTCCGGTCCGGCAAAGGAAGCGCTGGGGCGTGGGGCAACAGCGGCGGGCACCAGCACCACCACGGGTGACGGGGGCATGACCGAGGAAGAGCGTGGCCATTCCAAAACCCTCGTCTATCAATACCTTCCCAGCCGCTATGGCATGAACCCCGACGACCTGCGCCGCGCGGACGCGATTGAAATCGTCGTGGGCCAGGGTGCCAAGCCTGGTGGCGGCGGCATGCTTCTGGGCCAAAAGATCAGCGACCGCGTGGCCAATATGCGCAACCTGCCGAAGGGGATTGACCAACGCTCGGCCTGTCGCCACCCGGACTGGACGGGGCCGGATGACCTTGAGATCAAGATCCTGGAATTGCGCGAGATCACCAATTGGGAAAAGCCGATTTACGTCAAGGTCGGCGGCGCGCGGCCTTACTATGATACAGCGCTGGCAGTGAAGGCGGGCGCGGATGTGGTCGTCCTTGACGGCATGCAGGGCGGCACAGCGGCGACGCAGGATGTGTTCATCGAACATGTGGGCATGCCGATCCTCGCCTGTATCCCGCAGGCCGTGAAGGCACTGCAGGATCTGGGGATGCACAGACGCGTGCAGCTGATCGTCTCGGGTGGCATCCGGTCTGGCGCCGATGTGGCGAAGGCGATGGCCCTCGGTGCGGATGCGGTCAGCATCGGGACGGCGGCGCTGATCGCCCTTGGCGACAACGACCCGCGCTGGGAGGAAGAGTACCAGAAGCTTGGCACCACCGCCGACGCCTATGACGACTGGCATGAGGGGCGCGACCCCGCCGGCATCACCACGCAGGACCCGGAGCTTTCGGCACGCTTCGATCCGGTCCTCGGCGGGCGGCGGCTGAAGAACTACCTCAAGGTCATGACGCTTGAGGCGCAGACCATCGCGCGGGCCTGTGGCAAGAACCACCTGCACAATCTGGAGCCTGAGGATCTGTGTTCGCTGACCATCGAAGCGGCGGCGATGGCGGGGGTTCCGCTGGCGGGCACCAACTGGATACCGGGAAAGAACGGCGGCTTCTAAGGAAGCCGCCTTTTTCATAATCATAAAGACGACAGGGGAGTGACAGTGATGGCTAAGGACCTTGCCAAATGGGCGAAGGAAAAAGGCGTCAAGTATTTCATGATTTCCTACACCGACCTTTTCGGGTCGCAGCGCGCCAAGCTGGTGCCGACGCAGGCGATCAACGACATGGCGGTGGAAGGGGCGGGCTTTGCGGGGTTCGCGACCTGGCTTGACCTGACGCCCGCGCACCCTGACCTGATGGCCGTGCCGGACCCTTCGTCGGCGATCCAGCTGCCGTGGAAGAAGGATGTGGCCTGGGTCGCGGCGCGGGCGACGATGGAAGAAAAGCTGGTCGATCAGGCCCCGCGCAACGTGCTGGAAAAGCTGGTGGCCGAGGCGGCGAAAGAGGGCCTGCGGGTGAAGACGGGGGTGGAGCCGGAGTTCTTCATCCTGAACGCCGATGGATCGGGCCCCTCTGACATCTACGACACGGCTGAGAAGCCCTGCTACGACCAGCAGGCGGTGATGCGGCGCTATGACGTGATCTCGGAAGTCTGCGACTACATGCTGGAGCTGGGTTGGGAGGCCTACCAGAACGACCACGAAGACGCGATCGGCCAGTTCGAGATGAACTGGAAATATGACGACGCGCTGCAGACCGCCGACAAGCACAGCTTCTTCAAGTTCATGGTCAAGTCGGTGGCCGAGAAACACGGCTTCCGCGCGACCTTTATGCCAAAGCCGTTCAAGGGGCTGACGGGGTCGGGGTGCCACGCCCACATCTCGGTGTGGAGCCTGGATGGCAAGACCAACGCATTCGCCGACAAGTCGAAAGAGCTGGGGCTGTCCGATCAGGGGCGCACGTTCCTGGGCGGGATCATGAAGCACGCCTCGGCCCTGGCGGCGATCTGCAACCCGACGGTGAACAGCTACAAGCGGATCAATGCGCCGCGCACGTCGTCGGGCGCGACTTGGGCGCCGAACACGGTGACCTGGACCGGGAACAACCGCACCCACATGGTCCGCGTGCCGGGACCGGGGCGGTTTGAGCTGCGGCTGCCGGATGGGGCGGCGAACCCCTATTTGCTGCAGGCCGTCATCATCGCGGCGGGGCTGGACGGGGTGCGGACCAAGGCTGATCCGGGCAAGCGCTATGACATCGACATGTACCAGATGGGCCATACCGTGAAGGGGGCGCCGAAGCTGCCTTTGAACCTGCTGGATGCCCTGCGGGAGTACGACAAGGACCGCACCTTGAAGGCGATGATGGGCGAGGAATTCAGTTCGGCCTACCTGAAGCTGAAGACCCAGGAGTGGCATTCCTACTGCTCGCATTTCTCGAAGTGGGAGACGGAGAACACCCTGGACATCTGAGGTGTCCCGGGCAGGGACACCCCCTTGGCCATAAGAAAATCAATGGGTTGGGGCGGCGTTTCAGGAATTCTTAGGGATTGGGCGGGCAATGACCGAAACCCAGTGCCTGCCCCTTTGTCGAAGGTTGGCGATCTTGGATGGGTGCGGACTATCGTTTGATAGTCCGCTTTGAGCCATGCGACACTGAGGCTGCACCAAGTTCAAACGGCAGCACAGAAGCTATAGCGCAAGTTCCGGGTCGTCGTGACCGGTTACGACTTTGTATGTTGGGCGTGCCACAAAAGGAGCGCTCTAACCATGAACTTCCAGATCAAAGCCTTGTCTGAAGCAGAATTCGAACATTTCTTTGAGATGACGGACGCGGAACTGGCGGAAAATCACGCGTGTCGGCAAGTCGTGACGTCAAGACCTGGAACACCATGCCGCGTAAGCATGGCAGATGCTGAGGTTGGGGAAACGGTCATTCTTTTGAACTATACGCACCAGCCTGAGAAAAGCCCTTACCGGGCGACCCACGCGATCTTTGTCAGGCAACACCTAAAGCAAGCCGAAATCGCAATCAACGAAGTGCCGGAGGTCATCCGGTCGCGGTTGATTTCCGTTCGCATGTTCGACACCAATCACATGATGGTCGATGCCGATGTCGTCCCTGGAACTACTGTTTCGTCGGTGATCTCAAAGGCGTTCGACAGGCCCGAGATCGCCTACCTTCATCTTCATAACGCGAAGCCCGGTTGCTTTGCGGCGTCCGTCCACCGGGCCGATTGAAACCGCCTGCAACAAAAACGCGGACATTGATCTTGTTGCGGTCATGAGCCGCTCTGTCCTGCAAAGGTTCTGGACCTACTCCACCGCGAATTCCGGACCGGCGATGTGGACGGCCAGCAGGCAGCCGTTCGGGGTGTAGCTGTTGTGCTCGGTCCCGTCGCGGTAGAAGACAAGGTCGCCGGCGCGGAAGATGGTGCCGTCGCTTTCGTGCAGCTCACCTTCCAGGATCAGGAACTGTTCGTGGCCGTTATGGCGGTGGCCGCGCGTCGTCATGCCGGGGGGCATGCGGTAGACGTGAAAGCCGGTGCCAAGCTCAACCGTGTCGTCCAGCTGCAGGATCTCGTCCCCAAGCGCCACGCCGTCGGGATAGACGAAAGAGGTGAACTTTGCCTCGCGGATGTTGGCGATGCGGCGGTCGTTCGGGTTGATCGGTTTCATGGGCGCGCTCCGGTTCGGTTCGGGCAACTATGCTTGGCCATTGACTGTAAAGTCAATGAGACGGTGGCGCGCGACAAGCAGGCAGTTGCCCGGCCCCCGATCATCTGCCAGTTTTCACCAGAACTGCGCGAGTCGGTGCCAGGGTTCGGGCTTTGCGCCCCTGATTATGTTTACCACCAGGAAGAAGATTTGACAGCCACGCAACTCTGCTTCTAGGTTTCACGACAACAAGGTCTGCAGCCAATGCAGGCAAGCCAACATCCGGAGGTTGAAATGAAGAAGAGAGTTGCCGTCATCGGTGCGGGGCCATCGGGCCTGGCGCAGTTGCGCGCGTTCCAGTCGGCGAAGGCAAAGGGTGCGGATATCCCCGAGGTGGTGTGCTTTGAAAAGCAGTCCAACTGGGGGGGCCTCTGGAACTACACCTGGCGGACGGGTCTGGATGAACATGGCGAGCCGGTGCATTGCAGCATGTACCGCTACCTCTGGTCCAACGGGCCGAAAGAGGGGCTGGAATTCGCGGACTATTCGTTCGAGGAGCATTTCGGCAAGCAGATCGCCAGCTATCCGCCGCGTGCGGTGCTGTTCGACTATATCGAAGGCCGGGTGAAGAAGGCCGGGGTGCGCGACTGGATCCGATTCTCCACCACCATCCGCATGGTCAAGTACAACGAGGCCAAGGGCAATTTCACCGTCACCGCGCATGATCTGGCCAATGACCGGATGTATGACGAAGAGTTTGACAATGTGATCGTGGCTAGCGGCCACTTCTCGGTGCCGAACGTGCCGGAATACCCCGGTTTCGACAAGTTCAACGGTCGCGTCCTGCACGCCCATGACTTCCGCGACGCGCGCGAGTTCACGGGCAAGGACCTGCTGCTTCTGGGGTCCAGCTATTCGGCCGAGGATGTGGGCAGCCAGTGCTGGAAATACGGGGCGAAGTCGGTGACCGTCGCCTATCGCAACGCGCCGATGGGGTTCAACTGGCCGGAAAACTGGAAGGAAGTGCCCAAGCTGGTGCGGGTCGATGAGACGACGGCCTATTTCGAGGACGGGACGTCGAAGAAGATCGACGCGATCATCCTGTGCACTGGGTACAAGCACCACTTCCCCTTCCTGCCGGATGATCTGCGGCTGAAGACCAAGAACCGGCTGGCGACGGCGGACCTCTACAAGGGTGTGGCCTGGGTGCATAACCCCAAGCTGTTCTATCTTGGGATGCAGGACCAGTGGTTCACCTTCAACATGTTCGACGCGCAGGCTTGGTGGGTGCGCGATGCGATCATGGGGCGGATTGCAATTCCGACCGACAAGGCCGTGCTGATGAAGGACGTGGAAGACCGCGTCGCGCATGAAGATGCGGGCCAGGATGCGCATGACGCGATCCACTATCAGGGCGACTATGTGAAAGAGCTGATTGCCGAGACCGACTATCCGCCCTTTGACGTGGACGGCGCCTGCGAGGCGTTCTTCGAGTGGAAGGACCACAAGAAGATCGACATCATGGGATTCCGCAACAACGCCTACAAGTCGGTGATGACCGGCACGATGGCCCCTGTGCATCACACGCCGTGGAAGGATGCACTGGAAGATTCGATGGACAGCTATCTGAAGAACTGACCTTTGGTCTGAACCGGTCTGTCGGCCGTTGCCAAAAGGGTCCTGCATCTGCAGGGCCCTTTTTCTTGCTTAATTTCTGGGCGCAAGTCCGCGTCAGATGAGAATGACCGGAAACATTGTTGCCACTGGTGAAGATTCCCGCCCCGGACTGCCCCTGCGTCATGGTTAAATCCGACGACAAGCCGCCCAACGCGGCAGGGAGCATAACAACAGGGGAGACAAAGTATGGAAGAGCAGATTGCCGCCCTTGCGGCCGATTTGGCTGCGCAGAAGGAAGCGACGGCAGCACTGGTCAGGACAACGGCCGAGACATTCTACTTTCTGACGATCCCGCTGATGGTGCTGATCCACGCGGGGTTCCTGTCTTACGAAATGGGCGCCTCGCGCGCCAAGAACGCGTTGGCCTCGGGGATCAAGAACATCCTGGCCTTCGCCTTCATCATCCCGACCTTCTATTACATCGGCTGGTTCATCTATCAGGCCTTCCCGACCGGTTTCACCATGTCAGCGGGGCCGGCGGGCATTTCTGGCTATGACTTTGCCGTCGGGGCCGCCAGCCCGGTGGGGCAGGCGATGGGGCCGAACGTGGCGGACAGCATCACCGGGGTGTTCTTCGGGGCCTTCGCGATGTTCGCGGCGACAACCGCCTCGATCATGTCGGGCAGCTTGATTGAGCGGGTGAAGATCGTGGGCTTCACGATTCTGGCCATCGTGCTGGGAAGCTTCGTCTGGATCCTGGGCGCGGCCTGGGGTTGGCATGCGGATGGCTGGCTGGTCACGGCGTTCGGCTACCACGATTTTGGCGCCTCAGGTGTGGTGCACGCGATTGCGGGCTTCTTCACGCTGGGCGTGCTGATCAACCTTGGCGCGCGGATCGGCAAGTTCAACCCGGACGGCAGCGCGAACGCGATCCCTGGGCACTCGATGCCGGCGACGCTGGTCGGGCTGATGCTGATCATCGCCGGGTTCTGGGGCTTCCTCATGGGCTGCGTGATCTTCCCGGGCGCGCCGTGGTCCTGGACGACCGCCACGTTCGGCACGATCTACGGCACGCCGGTGACACTGTCCGCGATGACCTTCAACATCCTGATGGGCTTTGCCGGAGGGTCGATCGCCGCCTGGGTGATGACGCGCGATCCGTTCTGGATGATGTCCGGCGCGCTGGGCGGCATCATCAGCGTCGCAGGGGGCCTGGACCTGTACTGGCCGCCGATGGCCTTTGTCATTGCGATGATCGGCGGGGTCATCATGCCGCTTGTCGCCCGCTTTGTTGAGAAGATGCAGATCGACGATGCCGTGGGCGCAGTGGCGCTGCATGGGGTCGTTGGCCTTTGGGGCGTCGTGGCTGTCGGCATCTTTGCCAGCGGCTACCCTGCGCTGGCCACGGAAGGTGCGCCGGTGATCACGCTTTACGGGCAGGTCGTGGGGGCGCTGGTCATGGCGGTCTTGGGCTTTGTGCCGGGGTATCTTGTGTCTCTGGCGCTGAAGCACATGGGCCTCCTCCGCGCCCCGCGTGAAGCGGAACTGATGGGATTGGACAAGGCGAAGGTTCCGGCTGTCGCCTATCCCGAACTTCTGGGCGAGGTGCGCATCCCGGCCTCACCCGCAGAATGACCGGCAGCATCACAACAGGAAAGGAGACCACATGATTGGAACCGACATCACCGATTGGGCCGCCGTGGAAGGCGCCTATTATGCAGGCATGGGCAGCGAGGCGATCTGGCTGTTCCTGTCGATGGCCCTGTGCGCAGGCGCTTTGATCCTGGGCGCGATCCATGAAAAGAAGGCCTACAACAAGGCACATTAAAGCGCCTTTTCAGGCAATTGCAGGGGGCCCCGGTCATGTCCGGGGCCCTTTTGCATGCCGGGGGCAGTGATCCCCCTGCCAGAGCTTGCCCCAAGTCGCATGAAACAAAGTTTCGCAAGAATAAAATTTCCCTCGCCAACATGACTGTCACATGTTTAATTTCCAGGCATCAGGCCGCAAGACGTGCACGGCCTGGCCTGACGGAAACCACGCGGCAGAGGGAGACATTTGCAAAGCGGGCCCGGCAGCATGGCTGCGACAAGACGGCTTCGACGTGACGGCACGACCCATAAAAAACGGCAGGGCGGACAGCCGGGGCACCAGCCTTCGGCCAGCGCACCGAGCCATACATCCAACAGGAGTGAGGGAATGACGACTGAAACGGGATCGGGCCAGATGGTCCGGGCGCTCAGCTGGAAGGGGGCCTTCTGGGTCGCCGCCGGCGTGCCGCCACTGGTATTGTTTTCGATCGGCGGGATCGCCGGGACCACGGGCAAGCTGGCCTTTGTGGTCTGGATCATCTCGATGATCATGGGGTTCCTGCAAAGCTTTACCTATGCCGAGATGGCGGGAATGTTCGGCAACAAGTCTGGGGGCACCAGCGTCTACGGGGCCACGGCCTGGCTGCGCTATGGCAAGCTGATCGCGCCCCTGTCGGTCTGGTGCAACTGGTTCGCCTGGTCGCCGGTGCTGTCCTTGGGCTGCGTCCTTGCGGCTGGTTACATCCTGAACGCGCTGTTCCCGATTCCCCTGGCGGAAAGCCAGATGGTGCTGGACTGGGTGACCGCGAACATCGCCAACTACACTGCCCAGACCGAAGCCGTCGTGGCCTATATGGCCGAAAATGCGGGCACCACGGTTGAGGCCGCAATTCAAGCGGTTGCCACGTCAGACGGGGTTTCGGCGCTGACGCCTGCCTTCCGCACCTGGGAGGCTGGAACCCTGGTGATCCCCGGCCTCGGCACGCTGTACTTCAACGCGTTCTTCGTTGTTGGCGTGGCACTGATGCTGCTGATCCTGCTGATCCAGGAACGGGGCATCGCCAACACGGCCTCGGCCCAGAAATGGATCGCGATCATCGTACTGGTGCCTTTGCTGCTGGTCGGGCTGGTGCCGATTCTGAACGGGTCGATCAACTGGATGAACGTCACCAACCTGGTACCGCCCACCGCCGCCTATTCCGGCGTGGATGGAGAATGGAACATCGGCGGCTGGACGCTGTTCCTTGGCGGCCTTTATATCGCGGCCTGGTCGACCTACGGCTTTGAAACCGCGGTCTGCTATACGCGAGAGTTGAAGGACCCCAAGACTGATACCTTCCGGGCGATCTTCTATTCGGGCCTTCTGTGCATGCTGTTCTTCTTCCTGATCCCGTTCTCGTTCCAAGGATTCTACGGGGTCGAGGGGCTGCTGGACACCGGCATCGTCGATGGATCGGGCGTCGGCGCTGCGCTTGGCAACATGCTGAACCTTGGCCCGGTGGTGACGCAGATCTTCGTCATCCTGATGATCCTGGCGCTGTTCCTGGCGATCATGACCGCGATGGCCGGATCGTCGCGCACGCTTTACCAAGGGTCGCGCGATGGCTGGCTGCCGAAGTATCTGGGCACGGTCAACAAGCACGGCGCACCGCGCAGGGCGATGTGGACGGACTTTGCCTTCAACGTCTTCCTTCTGGCGCTGGCCTCGGACGTGGCCGGGTACTTCTTCGTCCTCGCCGTGTCGAACGTGGGCTACATCCTGTTCAACTTCCTCAACCTGAACGCTGGTTGGATCCACCGGATCGATTCGGCGCATATTGAGCGTCCATGGCGCGCGCCAAGCTGGTTGATCGGGGTGAACACGGTGCTGGCTTTCGTCAACATCCTGCTTCTGGGGGCCGGGGCCAAGGTCTGGGGCTATTCGGGGGCGCTTCTGTCGGGCCTGGTCTTTGCGGCCCTCATCTTCCCGGTGTTCTGGTTCCGCCACTATGTTCAGGACGGCGGCAAGTTCCCGAAAGAGGCCTATGAGGACCTGGGCCTACCCTATGGCGAGTTGGGAGAGCGGAAGGCCGGGTTCCTGCCGTACCTTGCCCTGATCGTGGGCGCGCTGGTGGTGTTGATCGCCAACTGGTACTTCATCCTGCCCGATACCGAGCGGATGGCGTTTGGTGACTACCTCATGCAGCCATTGACCTGGTTCAGCAGCCCGGCTGAGTGATCAGGCACGAACGGTTTCAGAAGGCCGCCTTCGGGCGGCCTTTTTCTTCGGCACATGTTTTCTGACAAGAAATATTGTTGCACTGAATTATTGCTTTCTGGCGGGAATCGCCTGAGACTGTCGGAAAACATATAATCTGCAGGGAGACAGTAGATGACCAATTCCTGGCGCTTCTCGACGTTGATCGACCGGCACCGCGCACTGGGTTCCGACCTTGAGGATTGGAGCGGGATGGGCACGGCCTGGTCCTACTCCAAGGGCGACCCGGACGCCGAGTACATGGCGATCCGCACCAAGGCGGGGCTGATGGATGTGTCGGGCCTGAAGAAAGTGCATATCACCGGGCCGGCGGCCAGCCATGTGATCGAACGCGCCACGACGCGGAACATGGAAAAGCTGATGCCGGGCCGGTCGGTCTATGCGACCATGCTGAACGACGCGGGCAAGTTCATCGATGATTGCGTGATCTACCGGATGGGGCCGAACGCGTTCATGGTCGTCCACGGCTCGGGTGGCGCGCATGAGCAGCTGACGATGGCGGCGACCGGGCGGGATGTGTCGATCCGCTTTGACGACAACCTGCATGACCTGTCGCTGCAGGGGCCGCTGGCGGTGGAATATCTGGAAAAGCATGTGCCGGGCATCCGCGCGCTGCCCTATTTCCAGCACATGCAGACCAGCCTCTTCGGCAAGCCCGCGATGATCTCTCGCACCGGATACACCGGTGAGCGGGGGTATGAGCTTTTCGTGCGCGGGCAGGATGCGCCGATGATCTGGGACCGGATTCTTGAGGAAGGGAAGGCGATGGGGATCATCCCTTGCCGCTTCACCACGCTGGATATGCTGCGGACGGAATCGTACCTCTTGTTCTTCCCCTTCGATAACTCCGAGATGTATCCCTTCGCCGATGAAGGCCCGGGTGACACGCTGTGGGAGCTGGGCCTTGATTTCACCGTCTCGCCCGGCAAGACCGGCTTCCGCGGGGCGGAGGAGCATTATCGGCTGAAGGGCCGGGAGCGGTTCAAGATCTGGGGGCTTAAGCTTGAGGGCAAGAATGTCCCCGGCAACGGTGCACCTGTGTTCAAGGGCGACAAACAGATTGGCCTTGTGACGCAGGCAATGCACTCGCCTTTGAACAACTGGACCATCGCCATCGCCCGCCTGCCGGTGGATTGCGCCAACAACGGCACGAAGCTGGAGGTCCGCTGCGGCACGCATGGGCCGATTGCGGCCACGACCCACTCGATGCCGTTCTACGACATCAAGAAAGAACGCCGCACGGCGAAGGACTGAGATGCTGACCCCCGTCACCCCCACGATCCGCAGCCGCCCGGTCTACGCTCCGCTTGAACCAAGGCCTGGACAGCTGCATCTGATGGTCGCCGATGGGGAGGGGGCCGATGCGTTGGTCGATCTGCTGGCCAAAGCGAACAATCGTTCGGAAATCCTGTCCTCGGCGCATGTGATCTATGCGCCGGGGCCGAATGGCACTGACCGCAGCGATGCGTTGCAGGCGCTGGGGCTGCGGCAGTTCTTCCGTGCCCCCACGATTCCGGCGTTGTTGCCCCGATTGATCCGGGTGCTGGCCGACGCGCATATGGGCACGCAGTTCTATCTTGCCGGAACCGAGGGCCTGATTGGCCAGGCCGAGCGTGAGATCATGGCAACCGGCTTTCCGATGGGTGCGATCCAGAAGGAACATCGCGGATCAACCGTGCGCCGCGTGCAATGCGTGCATTGCAAGGGGATCACTGAAAACGTGGCGACCGATCCGTTCAAATGCAGTCACTGCGGGCTGAACCTGTTCGTGCGCGACCACTACTCGCGCCGAATCGCTGCGTTTCAGGGGGTGAATATTGATGCCGAGGATCCGGGCCAGGTGCCCGAACCGGTGGTGAGGTTCAAATGAGCGGTGGGGCCAAGCTGCGGGTCCGCGTGGCCGAGGTGGTGCCGGTCAATGACCTGATCACCCGCTTCCGGTTTGAGGCGCTGGATGGGTCGGACCTGCCGGCGTTTTCGGGCGGCGCACATACCGTGGTTGAAATGGATGACCACGGGGTCCGCAGGCTGAATCCTTATTCACTTATGTCCGATCCGGCGGATCGGTCGGGGTATGAAATCAGCGTTCGGCGCGATGATGCCGGGCGCGGCGGGTCGCTTTTCATGCACCGGCATGTGACGCCGGGGATGGAGATGACGCTTTCCTATCCCGTCAACCTGTTCCCGCCGGACACAAGGGCGCGAAAGCATCTGATGATTGCGGGCGGGATCGGGATCACGCCGTTTCTGGCGCAGATCGCGCAGCTATCGCATTTTGGCGGCCGGTTCGAGCTGCACTATGCCGCGCGCAACCGCAGCCTTGGTGCGTACATGGACCGGCTGACCACAGCGCATCCTGACCGCGTGCATTGCTATTTTGATGAGGAAAAACAGGCCATTGACCTTGGCCGTATCCTTGCGACCCAGCCCATCGGCACGCATCTTTACGTCTGCGGGCCGAAGGGGATGATCAATTGGGTCCTGTCGACCGCCGAAAGCATGGGCTGGCCGAAGCTCGCGCTTCACCATGAGGAATTCCTTGCCCCCGGCACTGGCCTGCCGTTCGAGGTTCAGCTTGCCGCGAGTGGCAAGACCATCACCGTCGGCACGACCCAGTCCCTCTTGGAGGCGATGGAGGCGGCGGGTGTGGATGCGCCTTACCTTTGTCGGGGTGGGGCCTGCGGGCAATGCGAAACAAACGTTCACAAATGCGATGGCACCATCCTGCACCGCGACCATTGGCTGTCGCCCGAAGAGCAGGCAACCAACCAGAAGATCATGCCGTGCGTCAGCCGCTTCGAGGGCAAGACGCTGGTCATCGACCGATAGGAGACGACCATGAGCCTTGATTTCAAACCTGGCGCTTTCGACTATTTCCGGGACGAGACGTTCCGCGAAAGCTTTACCTACCGCAACTCGGACCCGCTTCGTTTTCCGTTCCCCTTCGACCGGGACGACTACATGTACTCGGTCAACATGGAGCCGCATGTCCCGGGCCGCAAAGGCACCGCGTTTGAGCATGTCTTCGACGTTGATGAACACTATGTCTCCGAGATGATCGACCGCGCCAAGGTGCTGGCGGACGATCCCTTGCGCTGCCAGTCGCTGCCGCACATGACACTGGCCGGATGGGATCTTCTGGAACTGATCATGGAGGCGAAGGCGCGGGATTATCCGCAGTGGTTTTCGCTGACCAAGAATGGCAACCGCTGGCATTGGGTGAACCGGCCGCTGGGAATTGAACAATCGTTCACATTCCTGGACGAAAGCACGCTTCCCTATGGCCCGTTCGAGTATATCACCCGCCAGACGCAGGGCGATTTCAGCCTGCAGGACGAACGCGACAACGACCTATGGATGGATGCCGGGATGATCACCAGTCAGGCGGACTGGTCATTGGATTTCGACATCGGGATGAGTTTCATGGAATGGCACGCCCCGGTGCCTTTGGCCCATGAAAAGGGTGTGTTCGACCGGGCGCTCAAGTTTCTGCTGAAACTGCAGCATGGTGCTCCGGTTCGGCGGTTCAATTGGACGATGACGGTGAACCCGCTGCTGGACACCGCGCCCGAGACCTATCCGACCTGGGGGCCTACCAAGACCACGTTGACGCAGGCCAATCTCGGCGAAAAGCAGCATCTGCGGGTGGAGTTGCAAAGCCTGTGGCGGCTGCCGCGGTCCAACGCGATTGCCTTTGACATCCGCTGCTACCTTTGCAGTTTCGAGCAGATCGTCACGGTCCCGAAATGGGCGCGCCGCCTGCACCGGGTGGTGCGCGACCTGCCGGAGGAGTTGGCGACCTACAAGGGCTTCATCCGCAACCGCCCGGCAATGGTGGAGTGGTTGTCGAAACATGACGACGGGGCGCCCACCTCGCCCGGATGGTGGCCGGATGACTGACCGGGGGCCGATGGCCCTTGGGTTCCTGATGTTTCCCGGGTTTCCGATGGCCTGCCTGACATCGGCCATCGAACCCCTGCGGGCGGCGAATGAAATCACCGGACGGCGAGAGTTTGTCTGGACGCTGGTCGCGGAAACCCTGGGGGCGGTACGCTCCAGTGCCGAGATCGGGTTTGAGCCGGACACGACTTTGCAGGAGGTGGAGGGGCTGGATCACCTTTACCTGATCTCGCCCCCGACCGCGCAGTTCGCCGACCTGCGCCGCAGCCCGGCGCGGTTGCGCTGGCTGGACCGGACGGGCGTGACGCTGGGGGCGTTTTCGGGCGGGATCTTCCCCCTGGCGCGGGCGGGGTTGATGGATGGCCGGCCCTGCTCCGTCCACTGGTGCTATGACGCGGCGTTTCGCGCTGATTTCCCGGGGGTTGAGGCGCGGGAGGCCGCGATCTTGCGCGACGGGCGGCGTGTCACGGTGTCGGGCGCGGGGGCGGTCTTTGACCTGATGCTGCGGCTGATCGAGGAACGCCTTGGCCGCGATTGCATGACCGAGGTCGCCTGCTGGTTCCAGCACCCCTTCGTGCGCGATGCCGATGCAAGCCAGAAGGTGCCTGTCGCGAGGGGTGGCGGCACGACGGACAGCCTTCCCGCCGCGATTCGTGAGGCGATCCGGTTGTTTGAGACGCATGTCGAAGACCCCCTGCGCATCCCCGACGTGGCGGCTGCAGTAGGGCTGTCGGGGCGGCATTTTGAGCGGACCTTCAAGCGCGAGACCGGGCAAAGCCCCTTGCGCTATTACCACCATCTGCGGCTGACGAAGGCGCGGCAGCGGGTTCTGTATTCGAACGACAGCTTGCGCGAGATTGCGGCTTCGGTCGGTTACATGACCTCAAGCCCGATGATCCGGCACTACACCGAATTCTTCGGCGTCAGCCCGCGGGATGAGCGGCGCTTGACCCAATCGGTGCGCCGCGCGGCCCCGGCAGCGGCGGCGGAATAGCCTAACCTTGTGAGGAGAGGACCGCGACGCCGGCAAAGACGGTGGCGATTCCGGCCCATTGCACCGGGCGCACGGGTTCGGCCAGAAAGCGCCAGGCGAGAAGGACGGTAACGAGCCCAAAGCAGGAGGACGTGACCGAAGCAAACTCGGGCCGGTCAAAGCTGCCGGCGGCGGTGACGGCGAACATGCCGCCCAGGTCCAAAGCTGCCATTATCCCAAGCGTGGGCCACACGGAAAACGCGGGGCGGACCGGCACACGCTGCACCAGGACCAGCGCCAGAATGCCCGCGAAACCGGCGATGCGGGCGATCATGGCGACGGGCAGATCGGCGGCCTGTTCGGCGGCGGAGTGCAGCATGCCAAGGCTGGCGAAGAAGCCGATTGCGGCGGCCACGGCCCAGGCGATCGCCGCGCGGCTGGGGCCCTCGGCGGTGGCACCCTCCCCCCGCGCAACCAGCCCGACGCCTGCCACGACGGCAAGCGCGGCCAGCCAGACGAGGGCGGAAATCTCTTGCCCCTGCACCATGGCAAGGCCCACGGACAGCAAGGGATAAGCGCCGCAGATGGGGGCCACCAACCGCACCGGGCCAATCGCGAAGGCTCGGTAAAGGGCATAGACGCCAAGCGCATAGATCAGCCCGGCGAGCGCGGTAAAGCCCACAAGGCCAGTGGTCAGGTCCGCCCAGCCCGGCGTGGCCAGGGCAAAGGGCAGGATCCACAAGACGCCAAAGCCCAGAACCAGAAGGTAAAGTGCCGCGGCATTGGCGACCGAAGACACCCGACGCACGGAAAAGTCATGCAGGCCCCAGACCAAGGCGGCTGTCAGACCCAGGAACAAGGACTCCATCTTCACCCCTCGCAACGCTGCAATCCCGGCAGTATCATGCAAGTTGCTTGCGATGAAGATGAAGCCACGATATTCCTGTGGTTAAAATTCGTTGTCTTATGGTCAAGTCGAAAGCGGGTGCAGATGCTGGACCTTTCCTATCCGACAGTCACCCCCGGCCCGCCGCGCCCAAGCCGGATTCTGACGCCCAAAGGCTTTTCCCGCCACCACGGGCAAGAGCGCCATGTCGTGCCGGGCGGCGGGGCGGTGTTGCTGCAGGTCATGCCGGGTGACCGGCTTGTGGTGGTCAATGATGAGGGCGGCCAGCCCTGTGAGGTTATCGCCGCCACCAAGGACGGGCGGATTGATGCGGGCGTGCTGGGGCAGGTTGGAACCTCGGCCGCCGAGGGGCTGAAGGCGATGCTGGCTTCGGGTGAGCCAAGCCTTATGCGTCTGCGCAAAGGGCTGGTGCAGCGCGGGATTGATCTGGCCAAGGCGGGCGGGCTGCGGTTCTTTGGCCCGGACACCCCGGCGGGAACGAAGGCCGAGATGGTGGCGCAGGATGCGGGCTGGCTGATCATTGCCGCGCCCGGCCTGCCGATGGCGCCGGATGCGCAGGACACCGCAACACCGCTGACGCTGCTGGTGCAACGCGCGACGCCCCGGCTGGTGGGCCTGCATGATCTGCCGGACCCGTTGGCCGACCCGATCCTTGATCTGCGGGTGAAATCGGCGACGGCGGAAAGCTATTTCGTCAAGGCGGGGGACTACATCCAGGTTGTGGATGTGGACGGCCGCCAGTGCACCGATTTCCAATGCTTTGACGCGCGGAAACTGGACCGGGGCATTCAGCATCCCTTGGACGTGACCACCAGCCGGACCTTCATGGGCCATGACTATTCGATGCCGGGCCTGCATTCGAAATACTACGATCAGGACTGGCTGCCGCTGGTTGAGGTCGTGCAGGATACCGTCGGCCGACATGACGCATTCGCGATGGCCTGCGCGTCCAAGTATTACGATGACATCGGCTATCCGGGGCACGTCAACTGTTCGGACAACTTCAACCTCGCGCTCCAGGGCCGTGGGGTGGACCCTAGGCCCGGCTGGATGGCGGTGAACCTGTTCTTCAACACGAACATTGATGCGCATGGGGTGCTGATCAGCGACGAGCCGTGGTCGCGCCCCGGTGACTATGTCCTGTTCCGCGCGCTGACGGACCTTGTCTGCGTAAGCTCGGCCTGCCCGGATGACACCTCGCCCGCGAACGGCTGGTATCTGTCTGATATCCATGTGCGCACCTATTCCGGGGCTGAGACGTTCAGCCGATCCATTGCCTATCGCCCCACACCCGATGCGGAGCCGAAGATGACCAAGGAAACTGCGTTCCACGACCGGATTGCCGCAAAGACCCGGCACCATGTGGAGTACAAGGGGTACTGGTTGCCTCAGGTCTATTCGTCGAACGGGGCGCTGGAGGAATACTGGGCCTGCCGTCAGGCGGCGGTGGTTCTGGACCTGTCGCCTTTGCGCAAGTGGGAGGTGACCGGCCCGGATGCCGAGGCGCTGATGCAATGGGTGCTGACGCGGGACGTGAAGAAGCTTTCGCAGGGGCAAGTCGTCTATTCCGCGATGTGCTATGACCATGGCGGGATGATCGACGATGGCACGCTGTTCCGGCTGGGCCGTGACCAGTTCCGCTGGATCGGCGGGGATGATTACGGCGGGGTCTGGATCCGCGAGCAGGCGGAAAAGCTGGGGATGCAGGCGATGGTGCGGTCCTCGACCGACCAGCTGCATAACCTTGCGGTGCAGGGGCCGAACAGCCGCGAGATCATCAAGCGCATGATCTGGACCGCGCCGCACCAGCCGACGATTGATGAGTTGGGCTGGTTCCGGTTTGCCGTGGGCCGGTTGGGCGGGCCATCGGGTGCGCCGGTGGTGGTGTCGCGGACCGGCTATACCGGCGAGTTGGGGTTTGAGGTGTTCTGCCATCCGAAGGATGGGACGGCGGTCTATGACGCGGTCTGGCAGCATGGCGCCGACCTTGGGCTGAAGCCGATGGGTCTTGCCGCGCTGGACATGGTGCGGATCGAGGCTGGGCTGATCTTCGCAGGCTACGATTTCAGCGACCAGACCGACCCGTTTGAGGCCGGGATTGGCTTTACCGTGCCCCTGAAGGGCAAGACCGATGATTTCATCGGACGTGAGGCGCTGATCCGGCGGAAAGAGCATCCAGCGCGCCGCTTCGTGGGGCTGGAGATTGATGCGGCGGTGGACGTTGGCCACGGCGATTGCCTGCACATCGGGCGCGCACAGGTAGGCGAGGTGACCTCGTCCATGCGCTCACCCCTGTTGGGCAAGAACATCGCCCTCGCGCGGGTGGATGTGGCGCATGCCGAGGTTGGAACAGCGTTGGAGGTGGGCAAGCTGGACGGTCAGCAAAAGCGGCTGCCGGCGGTGATCGTGCCCCTGTCGCATTACGACCCGAAGAAGTCCCGCCCGCAAAGCTGAGGTGGCTGCCAAGGTGCGGAATTTTCAAAAATTCCGCACCGGAGCCTTTGAAGGCTCCGGTCCGATTTCTTCGAAGAAATCGGGGGCTTGCAGTCAGAGGCAGACAAAGGATTGGAGGTCAGCCGTGATGCCGATGATCGACCGGATCGGGGGCGAAGAGCAGGTCCATCTGCTGGTGGACCGGTTCTACGACCTGATCGAGACGCTGCCGCAGGGGGCCGCGATCATGGCGATGCACCAGCGCGGGCATGGGTTGGCCCATGTGCGGCCCGAGCAGTTCGACTTCCTGTGCGGGTTCTTCGGCGGGCGGCGCTATTACCACGAACGCCACGGCCACATGAACCTGCGCGAGATCCATGCGCATGTGGACATCCGGCGCGGGGATGCCGAGGACTGGCTGGCCGTCATGGCCCGCGCGATGGCTGACACCGGTGTTGGCGCACCAGAGCAGGCCGAGATCATAGCCACTTTCCGCCGCGCGGCGCTGATGCTGGTGAACCGCGACTGACCGCTGCTAAAGGCGCCCGGACAAGAGCGCGTCAACCTTGGCGCGCAGGTCAAGGTCGCAGGTGATCAGCCGGTCATGATCCTGCAACAGGGCGGTTTTTTCCGGAGTCAGGGTCATGGTGTCAGCGTAGAATTGGCGAATGGTTTCGGGGCTGGCATCGGTCAGATGGGTCTGCAGCGGGCGGTCTATGTCGCAGTTGTAGGCGCCTTGGCTTAGGCGGAACGGCAAAGCGCGTTCCCAGGCCGCAGGGTCCTGCGCGTGAAAATGCAGGATGCGCAAGGATCGGTGAAAGGGTGTTGGCAGCCTTTCCTTGTTCAGAAAGACCGAGTGAAGCCGCAGGGACAGGCCTTTAATGTGCGGGCGGCAGAAGCTTTTGCCAATGCCATGGCCAAGTGTTCCCTTTGGCAGATACGAGGTCGAAGGGCCGAAGATCGCGGGCTGCAGGTCGCGGTACTGGCGGTGCAGGGGGCCGCGAAACTGGCGCGCGGTGAAGATGTCATCGGGCAGGGCGGGGTCATGCATCGCCTCGAACGGCTCCATCAGGATGTTCGGGATCTCAGGCGGGACGGCGGCCAGCGTGTCGGCAATCGGGCGGGGGGCGTACAGGAATTCGTCAACGTCGATATGGCCCAGCCAGTCCAGCTTGCAGGCCTTTTGCGCGTCGCGAGCGTTGCGGGCCTGACGGTTCTGGTGACGGCTGTGACGCCCGCCGCGCAGCACCCAGTAAACATCGGTGCAGCGGGTGGCGGTGACACGGGGCAGGGCAGCGACGCGGTCAAAGGCCGGGTCATCGGGGTTGTCGAAATAAACCCAGATCCGCGCGGCCCCAAGCGAGAGGTGATGCGCAAGAAAGGCAAGAAGTTGCTCTTGGGGAGCCTTGACGGTTGTGACCAGGCCCCAGCTGACCATCAAAGCGCATCCAGAAGCGCGCGGGTCGGCCAGCCGTCGGCGGGTTGGCCTAGGCGGACCTGTTCTCTTTGCACTGCAGCCCGCGTGCCCGCGCCAAGGATGCCGTCGACCTTGCCCACATCATGGCCCAGGGCTGCCAGCTTTTCCTGCAGTGCCATCATCTCGTCCAGCCCAAGGGCTGGGTCAGGGTCACCGGCCAGATAAGGCTCGGCCCCTTCGATGCGGGTGGAAAAATAGGCGGCGGTGGTGACGTAGATGAAGCTTTTGTTCCATTCGAAGAACACGCGGTAATTCGGATAGACGAGAAACGCCGGGCCGTTCCTGCCTTGGGGCAGCAGGATCGAGGCGGGGAGGTCCGGCAACGCACCGCTGCGCGGCTGCACGCCAAGGGCGGCCCAATCGGCCGTGGGGCGTTCGGTTTCAAGACCGGTCAGCGACCAGTCGAAACCGTCCGGCAGCGTCACCTCGGTCAACCATGGTTCACCCGCGCGCCAGCGGTGGTATTGCAGCATCCGCGCACCCGACAGGATCGCATCGGCAGGCGAGGTTTTCAGCAGGATCAGCCCGTCACCATCGCCATCGACGCCACGCTCCAAGATGTCCTTCGGCAGCATCTGGACCATGCCGATTTCACCGGCCCAAGCGCCGGTGGTGCCAAGGTCGAACTCATCCAGCGCATGCAGTTGCGCGGCGGCAAGGACCTGGGGCTGAAAAAGCTCCGGCCGCCGGCAGTCATGGGCCAGCGTCAGAAGGGCGTTCCTGGTGTTGAAATCGCCCTGGACCTGGCCGAAATCGGTCTCGAACGCCCAGAAGGCCAGAAGGACGCCGCGCGAGACGCCATACTCCGCCTCGGCCCGGGCGAAGATGCTGTCGAGTTCGGCAGACTTGGCGCGGGCGGTATTCAGGCGACCCTTGGAGATGAGGGATTGTGAGAAGTCGAGGAAGGTCTTGCGGAAGACGCCTTGGTTGCGGTCAGCCTTCAACACAGCCGGGTCCTGCCGCGCGCCGCTGAAGAATTCGGCCGCGGCGTCAGGCGGGGTGCCTGCGGCGATGGCCTCAGCCTCCATCGTCTGCAGGAATTCTCCGAAGTCACCGCCACAGGGGGCAGCGGCTGCGGGCAGGGCGCATGTCAGGCCTAAGGCAATCAGGATCGGGCGCATGGAATCTCCTTCGCCGTCAGAAAAGCGCAATTAGCACGGCAAAGGCAAGCAAAGCCGCCCAGACGCGCCACAGGGCGTTTGCGGCGGCGTCAATCTCATCCGGGCCGGGGTCGCGGCGGCCTTCGGGCCAGACCCAGGGGTAATCCTTGCGCACCCCGTGATAGCTGCGCGGACCGGAGAGCGCGACGTTCAGCACCGGCGCCATCGCGCTTTCCGGCCAGCCCGCGTTGGGGCTGCGGTGCTTCGGCGCGTCGCGCAGGATGGGGGCAGGGTCGACCCAGCCATGGGTCAGGGCGATCAAGAGCGCGGTCAGCCGGGCCGGGATCAGGTTCAGCACATCATCCAGCCGCGCTGCGGCCCAGCCGAACTGCTGGTACCGGGGCGTCATGTGGCCGATCATGCTGTCAGCGGTGTTGACCAGCTTGTAGGCCACGATCCCCGGCAGGCCGAGGATCAGATACCAGAAGACCGGTGCCACCACGCCGTCCGACAGGTTTTCGGCGGCACTTTCGATGGCGGCGCGGGCGATGTCGGGGCCGGTCATGTCGGTCGTGTCGCGCCCGACTATCATCGCCACCGAAGCACGGCCTTCGGCCACCGACCTGCGCAAAGCGGTGGCCACGGCGCGGACATGGTCTACCAGGCTTTTCTGGGCCAGAAGGATGGCCAGTGCGATGACCTCAATCACCCCATGATCGGGGATCGCATGGATCAGCCAACCCACTGTCAAGCCGGTGATGACCAGCGCCAGCGTGACGCCTACCCCGCGCAGCCGCAGCGATTGGCCGCGGTTGAAACGGCGGTCACACCAGCCGACGAGGCGGCCCATCAGTACGGCAGGATGGGGCAGGCGGTCCCACAAGAGGCGGGGCTCGCCAAAGGCTGCATCAAGGAGGAGGGCGGCAATCAGGATCATCCCACGGCTATTCCCGCGCGCGCGGTGATTCGCAAGCCATGGCTTGGGGTTAGGGGGCAGGTGTCAGGCCGGTTACAAGGTTTCTGCAGGGGATCAACTGCAAGTTGCGCTGGCTGCGACTTTGCGGACATGTTTGCTTTACAAAGTGGCAATATCCTTATGGCAGCTTGATTTTTACCGCCTATGCCACACACTTTCATTTCAGTGCGTACGAGGGCTGCCATGCTTGAGTTTCTGCCGAAGGAAGTGCGGGAAGGCCTTGAAGCCGCCCGCAAGAAAGACCTGAAACGCAAATCGCGCCTGCGGGTGCAGGTGGGCGACGCGGTCTTTCCGGTGCTGCGGTTCTGGCATGACGGTTTCGCTTTGGACGCCGATCTGTCACCGGCCAAGCTGCGCGGGTTGGTGGACGTATATGATGGCTCACGCCACATCTTCCAGTGCCTGATCATGGCCTCAAGCATCGAAAACGGCGAACTTGTGTGTGATTTCAAGCGCGCCACGGCCGTGGCCGACCGTGCGGCGCTGGACTTCTGGCGCGATGAGAATGCGCCGGTGGGCTATCTGACCAAAGCCTGACGCGGGCACTTTCGGGGCCGCTCCTCGTGCGACTTCGTCTTCTCGTCGCAAGGGTGGCGAGGAGTGACGAAGTCATCGACGAGCTTTTCCTTAAGGTCGGATTTCCACCTTGGTGCCGATCGGAGTCACGGCCCAGATCTCCCGCATCTCAACGTTGGTTACGGCAATGCAGCCCGCCGTCCAATCCCCCCGCAGCTTGAAGCGTTCCGACAGGGCGTTGGGCTGGCCGTGGATGAAGATGTCACCCCCCGGGCTGTAGCCCCCTGCGGCGGCGCGGGCGCGGTCGTCGGGCCTTGGGTAATCCAGCCCCAGGGACAGGTGAAAGGCGCTGCGGTCATTGCGGCGGTCGATGGTGAACTCGCCTTCAGGCGTGCGGCCATCGCCCTGGCGGTCCTTGTCGCCTTCAGGCGCAAAGCCAAGCGCGATCTGATAGGTCCGCACCACGCGGCCATCCTGCATCAACTGCATCCGCCGGGCGGATTTCTCGATGACAATCCGGTCCACCTGCCCCGTCAGGGGCGGCGGCGGCAGGGTCGGCACCCGCTCGGGTGACATGAAAAGCGAGGCCGCCAGCAGCCCCAGCACCGCTACCAGCGCCAGATAGGCCAGAAGGCGGACGAGACGCTTCATTGCAGATCGGCGAAGGCCCTGGTCAGACGGTCCACGGCTTCAATCACCTGGGCACGCGGACAGGCAAGGTTGAAGCGCAGATAGGTCTCTCCGCCCGAGCCGAAGGCGGTGCCGTGGTTGGTGGCGATCTTGGCGATCTTCTGGACCCGGTCGATGAATTCACCTTCCGTCATGCCGGTAGCCGAAAAGTCGACCCAGGCCAGATAGGTCGCCTCAAGCGGGGTGGACCGCAGGCCGGGGATCCGGGCGATGCCGTCGTCAAAAATCCTGCGGTTGCCGTCAAGGTAGCGCATCAGGTCATCGACCCAGGCCGCGCCTTCGGGCGAATAGGCCGCCGTCGCCATATGCATCCCGAAGGAGTTGGGCGAGATGCCCATGGCGTTGATCTTGTTGGCAAAGACCTTGCGCAACACCGGATCGGCGATGATGACATTGCCGATATGCGCGCCGGCGATATTGAAGCTTTTGGTGGTGGCGGTCATCATCAACAGACGGTCGGCAATCTGCGGGGCTGCATTGGCCATCACGGTGTGTTTCTGGCCGGGGAACACCAGGTCATGGTGAATCTCATCCGACACCAGGATCAGATCATGGCGCTGGCAGAAGTCTGCCACGGCGCGCAGTTCGTCCACGCTCCACACACGGCCACCGGGGTTGTGGGGGGAACAAAGGATCAGCATCTTTTCCCGCCCGGTCATCTGCGCGTCCCAGCCAGCGATGTCGAGCTGCGCCACGCCGCCTTCCAGAACCAACGGGCATTCAACCACCTCACGCCCGGCAGCTTTGATGATGCGGGAAAAGGCGTGGTAGACCGGGGTCATCAGGATCACCCCATCGCCCGGTGCGGTGAAGGCGTCGATGCACAGGGCGGTGCCGTTCACCAGCCCATGGGTGGTGAAAATGCTGTCGGCCGCCACATCCCAGCCGTGGCGGGTTTTCATCCACCACTGGATTGCCGCAAGATAGGCGCTGTCATCGCCGAAATAGCCGTAGACGCCATGGTCCACCATCCGCTCCAGCGCCTGTTGAACAACCTGCGGCGGGCGAAACTCCATGTCCGCGACCCACATCGCCAGACCCTCATCCGGCGACAGGCCATAGAGGGTTTGCATCATGTCCCATTTGACGCAATGCGATCCGGCGCGAGTGATGGGGGTGTCAAAGGTCATTCTGTCAGTCCTTGGCGGGGGATTTTCACCCGATTAAGCGAAGTTTATCGGAAAGTCATCCCAGATTTTGTAGTCGATTTGGCACAGAGTTCCGAATAACTGCACAAGATTGGAACAAATGTGCCGGCAAGATCGTCGCGCTGGCCCCACTGCCTTCCCCTTGCCATGCCGCCCCGGCTTTCGTAAATCCCGCACATGATACGCCCTATCCTGATCCATCCTGATCCGCGCCTCAAGAAGCTCTGCGAGCCTGTGGGGGAAATCACGGCTGATCTTCGCCAACTGGCCGAGGATATGCTGGAAACGATGTATGATGCTCCAGGCATTGGCTTGGCGGCACCTCAGGTCGGCGTGTCAAAGCGGCTGATCGTGATGGATTGCATCAAGGACGGCCCGGCCGAACCGGTGGTGCTCTTCAACCCGGAAATCCTGTGGTCGTCCGAAGACCTGTCGACCTATGAGGAAGGCTGTCTTTCGATCCCCGACCAATATGCCGACGTCAAGCGCCCGGCTGAGGTGAAGGTGCGCTGGACCGACCAGACCGGTGCCGCGCAGGAACGCCAGTTCGCAGGCATCTGGGCGACCTGCGTCCAGCATGAGATTGACCATCTGGATGGCAAGCTGTTCATCGACTACCTTGGCCCCCTCAAGCGGCAGATGATCACCCGCAAGATGGAAAAGCTGAAGCGCGAACGCGCGCGGATCGGCTGATCAACCGCCAAGCGGCCGCAGCAGCGTCGTATCGCCCCCCATGCCCTTCAGCCGGTCTATCAGCGGGGCAATCTTCGGGCCTTCGGTGAGGCAGGTATCGGGTTTGTCCAGAAGGTCAAACGCCGGGCTGTAGAACTTTGCGTCATAATCGCCGCTGTCCATCACGTTCAGCGCGGTGGCCACCTTGTCTGCGCTGCCGGTGAGCAAGGCCCACTCACCATCGGTGATGCGATAGTCGCCGCAGTTCATGCCGACCACATTGGCGACCACAAGCTCCATCAAAAGCTCTGGCGTGGCGGACGTCGTGATGCTGGCGTCATCGGGCAGGGTGACAAAACCGGGGTCTTCGGCAAAGGCGGGGGTGGCAAGCAGGGCCAGAAGCAGGGCGCGGAACATGGGGCCTCCTGGGGGTGACTTTCGGCTGTGATAGCGCTATTCGCCGGGGTCAACACCTGAGGTATTCCTGATGCTGCTGCCCATCCTGCGCTGGCCTGATCCCCGACTGTCGCAGCCCTGCGCCCCGGCAGTGCTGGATGACGATCTGCGCGCGCTGGCCGCCGACATGCTGGAGACGATGTATGCGGCACCCGGCCGGGGGCTGGCTGCGCCGCAGGTCGGGCGGATGGTGCGGATGTTTGTCATGGACGTGACGTGGAAAGACGGCACCCTCAGCCCGCAGGTGTTCGTGAACCCGGAAATTCTGGCGCTGTCGGGTGCGCAGGTGACCGGGCCGGAAGGCTGCCTGTCGATTCCCGGCCCAGTGACTGAGGTGTCGCGCGCTGAGGTGGTGCAGTTGCGCTGGACGGATCTTGCCGGTCAGCAGCATGAGTCCAGCTTGACCGGGTTCGCCGCGATCTGCGCCCAGCATGAGTATGACCACCTCGACGGTATCCTGACGCTGGACCGTCTGGCGCCGGAAGCCCGGGCATTGGCCGAAGCGGCGGTGCTGGCATGACCGTGCGGCGCTGCCTGCCCTGGCCGGACCCGGTGTTGCGCCAACCCGCCGCTGATGTGGCTGAAGTGACGGATTCAGTGCGCGCGCTGTGGGCCGACATGATCGATACGATGGACGCGATGCCGGGCTATGGGCTGGCGGCGGTGCAGATTGGCGTGGCGCTGCGGCTGGCCGTCGTCGATTGCTCGGACGCGCGGGGGCAGGCGGTGCGGATGGCAAACCCTGAGGTGCTGCACGCGAGCGGGCAGCTGCGCGAACATGAGGAGGCAAGCCCCAACCTGCCTTTCGTGTCAGCCGTGGTGCGGCGGCCGCGTGCGGTCACGGTGCGGTTCCTGAACGAGCAGGGCGTGATGGAGGACCGTGATTTCGTCGGCCTCTGGGCCACCAGCGTGCAGCATCAGATCGACCATCTGGCCGGAAAGATGTATTTCGACCATCTGTCGCCCCTGAAGCGCAAGATGCTGATCGCGCGGTCGGACAAGCTGCGGCGGGCAAAATGAAAATAGTTTTCATGGGAACGCCTGACTTCTCGGTTCCCGTTCTGGAAGCGTTGCATCAAGCGCATGAAATTCTTGCGGTTTACTGCCAACCGCCCCGCCCCGCGGGCCGCGGCAAGGCGGACAGGCTCAGCCCGGTTCAGGCCCGGGCCGAGGCGCTGGGTTTGCAGGTGCGGCACCCGGTTTCGCTGCGCAGCGAAACTGCAGCATCAGACTTTGCTGCACTCGGTGCCGATGTTGCGGTTGTGGTGGCGTATGGGCTGATCCTGCCGCAAGCGGTGCTGGACGCGCCGCGCCTTGGCTGCCTGAATATCCACGCAAGCCTTCTGCCCCGCTGGCGCGGTGCGGCCCCTATCCATCGGGCGATCATGGCCGGTGACCAGGAAACCGGCGTCTGCATCATGCAGATGGAGGCGGGGCTGGATACCGGGCCGGTCCTCTTGCGTGAGGCGACGCCGATTGGGGACGAAGAGACGACCGCCGACCTGCATGACCGGTTGTCCGCCATGGGCGCGCAGCTGATCTGCGACGCGCTGGAGCGGCTGCCGCTTCCTGCGATCCTGCAACCCGCCGAGGGCGTGACCTATGCCGCCAAGATCGACAAGGCTGAGGCGCGGGTCGATTTCAGCAGGCCTGCGGTTGAGGTGGACCGCTTGATCCGTGGCCTGTCGCCCTTTCCCGGCGCTTGGGTGCAAGTGGGCGCGGAGCGGGTGAAACTCCTCCGCTCCCGCCTGGCTGACGGGCAGGGGGCGCCGGGGCAGGTGCTGGGTGGGTTCACCATCGCTTGTGGTGCCGGCGCGGTTGAGGTGACCGAGGCGCAGCGCGAGGGCAAGCGCCCGATGCCCGCGGCTGAGGTGCTGCGCGGTCTGGTTCTGCCGGAACGGATCTAGCGTGATTATTTGCGCGCGGCCCTTTGTTACCGCTAGCGCAGGGGGCAAAGGGTTCCCATATTCACCGGACAAGGGATTGGAGGGATGACATGCCGTTCATCTGGCTTCTGATCGTGGGCGTGGCGGTCGGGTTTCTGGCGACGCGCATTCTGAAGGTTGATCTCGACACACCATCGACCATTGCGCTTGGCGTGCTGGGTGCGCTGGTGGGCGGGCTGATCTTGCGCGGGTTGGTGATGATGGCTGGGATCGGGGCCGGGTTCGTTGGCGCGCTGGTCGGGGCGCTGGTACTGATCTGGGCCTGGAAGAACTGGACCCGATAAGCCTCAGGTCAGCCGCTTGACCGCATCCTTCAGCCGGAAGGCACCTTCGCCGGTCGTGGCCCATAGCGCCTGACCTTGCCATGCTGCGAACAACAGCGCCGCAGATTCGCGCGCCTTGGCCCCCGTGCCCAGCCGCAGCGACAGCGCGGATTCCACAGTTGCCCGCCAGACGGCAGCGCGCTGGGCAAGGTCCGGGTCGCGCAGATCGGCGGCAAGGGCGGCGGTGTCCGGTGAACCAAGTGCCTTGAGCAAGGCCTGCGGGCCTTTGTCGGCAGTGCTGGCGATGGCCTCAGCTGTCCGCGCCTCAACCACGGCCCAAGTGGCTTGGCGGGCAGCGCGCACCATCCCGTCACGGCTGCCAAAGCGCTGGACCAGCGTCGGGGCGGCAAGGCCGGTGGCCGCGGCCACGCTGGCAAAGGACACCGCCCGGTCACCGCCAGCCGCCAGCATCTGGCCGATGGCAGCAAAGATCGCGGTATCGGGAATGGTTTTCTGGCGCGGCATGGCCTGAGCATAAAGCGAACGGTCGTTCGCAATCAAGCCCGCTAGCAACGCCCCCGCCTGTCTCTGGACAGCCCCGCCCCCCTCAGCCATCATCACCCGGCACCCCCGCTGACGGAGGCTTGATGACCCGCGCGCCTGCCCCTTCCCTGTGCCCGCCACACCGTAGCCCAAGCGCGGCTGAGCGGGGCTGACGCCGGATGGGGGAAGATGCAAGCCCGGGCCTGATGACGCAGGACGAGTGGGCCGCCCATGTTGCCGGGGCGGAAATCGTCGTGGCTATGCGGTTTTCCTATTGGGGCAAGTCGGGATGGCAAAGTGCCTCGTCCAAGGACCGCGACCTTCTGTTCGCCACCGACCGGCTGCTGTTGCGCCTGTCGCTTCTGCAGTCCCTGGCGCTGCCGTCGCTTGCGGCGCAGACCGACCAGCGGTTTCACCTGCATGTCTTGACCTCATGGGGACTGCCGTCATGGGCCAAGGCTGCCCTGCGGGAAGCTCTGGAGGACGCACTTGCCCCCGGCCAGTTCACCGTTGACCCAAGACGGTGGAGCCTGGCCGCCTCGCAATACCGCAACTACCTCAAGGAAAAGCATGGCAATGCCCGCACCTTGCAGGTGGTGCTGGATGATGATGACGGCCTTTCGACCGATTTCCTGGCATGCCTGCGGGTTGAGATGGCGAAGATGGCACCGCCCGAGTCGATCAATGCGGTGCGCTTCATCTCACATTCCCAAGGCTATGGGCTGGATGTGACGGATCTCGAAAGCTCGGCGATCGAGCTTTACCCCCTTCGGTCGCGGTTCATAAATCTGGGGCTGGCGCTGTCGTCGCAGGCGGGGGGGATCAACATCTACGGGATCGCGCATCAGCGCACGCCGCTGTTGCACCCGAACATGGTGTGCAAGGATCGGCCGATGTGGGTCCGCACGATCCATGAGCGGAACGATTCCCGTGCCAAGGTCCGCAACGGTTGGACCCCGGTTCCGGGCTGGCGTGAAAACGCTGATATCGCCGCCCGCTTTCCCTGGCTGTTGCAGCTTTAGCGTTTGGGTGCGCCCGGGCGTGGCGGTTGTGACCGGTAGACCGGCAGGCGCCAGCCAAGGCTCAGGCTTCCTGCCCGCAGGATGAAGACAATGCCCGCGCAGATCAGAAGGGCCGCGCTGGTCGGCAGGCCTGCCATCCCGGCCAGGACCGCGCCAAGCGCCCCGGCGAAAGCGCAGGTCACGTAAAGCTCGCCCTGTTTCAGGACCAGCGGCACCTCATTGCACACGACATCGCGCATGAGGCCGCCCATGCAGCCCGTAATCATCCCCATGACCAACACCACAGGCCAGCCCTGCCCTTCGGCCAGCGCCACGGCCACCCCGGCTGGCACGGCGACGGCCAGGGCGAAAGCGTCGAACCACAGAAGCGCGCGATAGCGGCTTTCCAGCAGATGGGCGGTGAAGAACACGATCACCGCCGCGAAGGTCGCCACGGCAAGGATCACCGGATCGGCGACCCAGAACACTTCGCGGTTCAGGATAGCGTCGCGGACCGTGCCGCCGCCGACGGCAGTCAGGCAGGCGATGAAGATGAAGCCGACAATGTCCAACTGTGACCGGCTGGCCGCCAGCGCACCCGTCAAAGCGAAGACGAGGACCGAGGCATAGTCGAGGCCGGTCAACAGGGTCAGGGCGGGAAGGCCGGTCATCCGGCCGCCCGACCGGCGGGTTTGAACGGGGCCATTCCGGCGCGGGCCAACTCATCGGCACGCTCATTCTCGGCGTGGCCCGCGTGACCCTTGATCCAACGCCAGGTAACGGTGTGGCGGCCTGCCGCCGCGTCAAGCCGTTGCCACAGTTCGACATTCTTGACAGGCGGGCCCCCGGCCGTGCGCCAGCCCTTGCGCTTCCAGCCGGAGATCCATTCGGTGATGCCGTTCTTCACATAGGCGCTGTCGGTGACGATGGTGATCTCGGACGGCTTCGACAACGCCTCCAAAGCGCTGATCGCGGCCATGAGTTCCATCCGGTTGTTGGTGGTCATCGCCTCACCGCCTTGCAGGGTACGCTCCTTGACCACGGTGCCGCCATCGCGGGCGAGCATCAGGACCCCCCAGCCCCCGGGGCCGGGGTTTCCGGAACAGGCACCGTCGGTGTAGGCAAAAAGGTCGGGCATCGGGTCAAGCCTGCAAGGGAATGGCAAGGCAGCCAAGAACGACTACGGTCAGCATGACCCGCAGCCGCAGCCACCAGCCGGGGGCAAGGCCCCAGGCGGAATACATCGCGTCGAGGAGGAGGAGGCCGACAAAGCCCGCGGCCAGGAAGATGGTGGAGTTGGCTGAGGCATCGGTGACCATGACGAACACCCACAGCGCCGGGATGACTGACAGGCCGTAAGCAATGGCGGCCTGCGCCCCTTCGGCCTTGGTCGCAAAGCCCCAAAGGACGCCTGACATGAAGGACAGGATCACCGTGCCATAGGTCAGCCCGACCACCGCGCCTAGAAACATGGGCGACAGGAATTGCCCGGCCCACCCGGCGAGGGCAGGGGAAAGCTGGGTCGCCGCCGACCACAGGAACGGGATCAGCCCGGCAAGACCAAGCAGCAAGGCGGGGCGGGGGATCTGGGTCATTCGGTCAGGGTCCGGATCAGGGCAGCGATGCGCTTGCTGCGGGTGGCGTCGGTCTTGGCGGTGCTGATCTGGTAGATCAACCCCCTGCGTTTGCCTGGGGTCAGCGCGTCCCAGGCGGCACTGGCCCCGCTTGCCCGCAACGCCGCGGCGATATCGTCGGGCGTGTCCACCCGGTCATCCGGGGCAGGGCGCAGGCGCACTTCGACTGGTTCGCCGGGGGTAATTCCGACGCGGTCGAGCAGACTTTGCCCGGCCCAAAGGAATACGCCCTCCACCACCGGGGCGCGGGTCAGGGCGAGGTTTATCGGGTGATCGTTCACCTCACCCTCCACCCGTTTCGCGGGGTGCAGGGCCGCCGCCACATCCGGCGGCAGGCGCAGGATGGTGTAGGTGGACTTGCCCCAGACCAAAGGCTCCACCCGGCCTGTGAAGGTGACGTAATCGCTCATCTGCCCGATTTAGCGCGGGCAGGGCGGGGTTGCCAGCCCGGGTGGCGCGGGGTGGGGCGGTCAATCGGTCAGGAAACGATTGAAGCGCGGGGGGATGGCAGCCTCAACCGCGCGCAGGACAGTGGCGACACGGGCCGCGTCTGCCTCGATCGGTTCTGAGAGAAGCGGCAGCTTCACGCCGTCCAGGTAGACCGCCCCGCCTGTGACCTCACCACCGACCTGGGGGTATTCGGTCGGCTTGGCGGGTGTCTCGGCCAGGCCGCTGGCCAGGGCGGCCTCGCGGATCGCGTCCAATGCTGCGGGGTCGACCTTGGCCTTGCGGTCCTTGCAGGCCGGGCCTTCGGTTTCATAGCCGGTGCAGCGCCGCAGGGTCAGGCGGCCGTCTTCATAGATTGTGACGTTGGTTTCCCAGGCATACTCGGGCGGCAGGCTGCCAGAATCAGTATAGTAGGTCGCAAGGATGGGGGCCTCTTGCGCGAGGGCGGGCAGCGGCAAGAGGCAAAGGACCAGCGCGCGCAGCATGTCAGGCCACCTCTTGCCGCAGGATACGGGGGACCTTGAATTCGATGTCTTCAACCGCCGTTTCCACCAGTTCCACCGTCACATCGAACCGGGCGCGGAAGGCGTCGATCACTTCGTTCACCAGCACTTCGGGTGCTGAAGCGCCCGCTGTAAGGCCAATAGCCCGAGAGGTTGCAAGCGCCCGCCAGTCGATATCCGCCGCACGCTGGATCAGCATCGAATAGCCGCAGCCCGCAGCCGTTCCCACCTCGACCAACCGTTTGGAGTTGGAGGAGTTTGGCGCCCCGATCACCAAAAGCGCATCGATCTTCGGCGCCACGGCCTTGACGGCGGCCTGGCGATTGGTGGTGGCATAGCAGATATCGTCATGCGCCGGCGCGTTGATCAGCGGGAAGCGTGCCTTCAGGGCAGCAGCAATATCGGCGGTGTCATCGACGGAAAGTGTGGTCTGGGTGATGAAGGCCAGCTTCGCCGGATCGCGCACCTGAAGCCGCGCCACATCGGCGACGGTTTCGACCAGCAGCACCTCACCCGGTGGCAATTGGCCCATGGTCCCCACGGTTTCCGGGTGACCTTCATGGCCGATGTAGATCATCTGGGTGCCCGCCTCGTGATGGCGCGCGGCTTCATTATGGACCTTGGTGACCAAGGGGCAGGTGGCATCGACGGCGATCATCTGGCGACGGCCAGCCTCCGCCGGGACGGATTTCGGCACGCCATGGGCCGAGAACACCACCGGACGGTCATCGGGGCAATCTGACAGCTCTTCGACGAACACAGCGCCTTGCGCGCGCAGGGCGTCGACCACGAATTTGTTATGCACGATCTCATGCCGGACATAGACCGGCGCGCCCCATTTCTGGATCGCCATTTCAACGATCTTGATCGCGCGGTCGACACCAGCGCAAAAGCCGCGCGGGGCGGCGAGGTAAAGGGTCAGGGGCGGTAATGCGGACATGGGTCACCGGGCTGGATTGCCGACAGAGGTAAGACCTTGGACGCGTGGCGTCCAGTCTGGACATGCGGGCGGATCAGCCCATCGCCGCCCCGGTCGCCAGCGCCAGCACAATATAGCGCCCGGTCTTTGCCACCGCGACCAGCACCACAAACACGCCAAACCGCACCCGCAACAGCCCCGCGACCGCCACCAGCACATCGCCCCCCGGCGCCCATGCCAGAAGAAGCGACCACAACCCCCAGCGCTGAAACCATGCCTCGGCCTTTGCCATCTGCACCGGGCGGATCGGAAAGCGCGGGTGATCGCGGTAATGGCCAAGGCCGCGACCCATGGCATAGGTCACGCAAGACCCGAGCACATTCCCGACCGAGGCGACGGCGACCAGCGTCACCGCTGGCCAGCCCGCTATCTGCATCGCAATGAACGGGACTTCTGAGTTGAACGGGACGGGCGTCGCGGCCAGTAGGGCCGCGAAGAACAGGCCAACGAATGCTAGCACGCTGCGCGCGGTCCGTTCGGGGTCACGTCGCGCCCGTCACTGCGCCCGGTTCAACAGGCCCCAATCACTTTGCCTCGACCGCTGCGGTTTCGTCCATCATCGGGCGGGGTTCGCGCGGCGGGCGGCCGATGACCTCACGCAGTTCGTCCAGCTCGATGAAGTTGTCGGCCTGACGGCGCAACTCATCCGCGATCATCGGCGGCTGGCTGCGGATGGTCGAGACGACGGACACCCGAACGCCCTGACGCTGCAGGCTTTCCACCAGCGGGCGGAAGTCGCCGTCGCCGGAAAACAGCACCACATGGTCAACCCGGTTGGCCAGTTCCATGGCATCGACGCACAGCTCGATATCCATGTTGCCCTTCACCTTCCGGCGGCCCTGGCTGTCGGTGTATTCCTTGGCCGGCTTGGTGCGCATGGTGAAGCCGTTGTAATGCAGCCAGTCAACCAGCGGTCGGATCGGCGAATATTCGTCGTTTTCCAAAAGGGCTGTGTAATAGAACGCCCGCAGCAACTTTCCCCGCCGCAGGAACTCCATTCGCAAAAGCTTGTAGTCGATGTCGAAGCCCAGCGCCTTGGCGGCCGCATAAAGGTTCGAGCCATCAATGAACAGCGCAAGCCGTTCGTCCTTGTAAAACATCCCTCAGGTCCCCTCAAAATCGCTGCGCTGAACAAACTTTCGTGTCTGGACCACGTGTTGTAGATAAGCCCGTCAGCCAACAAGGTTTGAATATCAGTCTGAATCATCAGCAGACAAGTGAAGTATGGGAATTTTCGCGTGCAGTTGTCATATTCTAATCAAGCTCTGGTTGCATTCGGCGCGAATCTGCCGTTCGACGGTCAGGACCCGGCGGAAACACTGCGTGCGGCGGTGTTTGCCTTGGCCGAGGAACGCCTTCCGGTTCTGGCGCTTAGCCAACTTTATGCCACGCCTTGCTTTCCGGCGGGGGCTGGACCGGATTACGTGAACGCGGCGGCGGTGCTGGATTGCAGCGAAGCGCTTGACCTTGCGTCAATTCTTGCCGGTTTGCACCGGGTTGAGGCGCGGTTTGGCCGGGAACGGGCGCAGCGCTGGGGGATGCGAACACTGGACATCGACCTTCTGGCCCGGGGTGATTCGGTTTTGCCGGATGCGGGAACCCAGGATCAATGGCGCGCCTTGCCGCCCGAAGCGCAGATCCGCACCACGCCTGATCAGCTGATCCTGCCCCACCCTAGGTTGCAAGACCGCGCCTTCGTGCTCGTGCCTTTGGCCGACGTCGCACCCGATTGGCGGCACCCGCGCACGGGCCGGACGGTGCGCGAGATGCTGGAGGCCTTGCCGCTTGCGGACCGTGACGCCGTGAAACCGCTTTGATTTGCGGCGATTCAGCGCTTGTCACCGTTCGCCCAAGCGCCTAAATAGGCCTCTTCCAGCGAAACTTCCGGATTGGAGTTCCCTCATGGCCCGCGTAACGGTCGAAGATTGCGTTGACAAGGTTCCGAACCGGTTCGAACTGGTGATGCTTGCCGCCCACCGCGCGCGGGAAATCCAGTCCGGCTCGCCCATCACCATCGACCGTGACAACGACAAGAACCCTGTCGTCGCCCTGCGCGAAATCGCCGACGAAACCCAGTCCGCCGAAGTGCTGCGCGAGCGGATGATCGAAAGCCATCAGACCCAGATCGAGGTTGATGAGCCGGAAGAAGACCAGATGGCGCTTCTCATGGGTGGCGATATGGATCGGCCGATGGTCGATGACATGTCGGAAGAAAAGCTGCTCCGCGCGCTGATGGAAGCCCAGGGCGAACTTTAAGGGCCCAGCCTTGAAGGCAGGCCCGTTTGCGGGGCGGTGATGATTGACGTTGAAGACCTCATCGCCCTGGTTCGCAATTACAACCCGCGTTGCAATTCAGATCTGATCCGCAAGGCCTATGCCTACGGGTTCAAGATGCATGACGGCCAGATGCGCAAATCGGGTGAGCCGTATTTCACCCATCCCGTCGCCGTGGCCGCGATCCTGACCGAACAGCGGCTGGATGATGCAACGATTGTGACGGCGCTGTTGCACGACACGATTGAAGACACCCGCTCCACCTATACCGAAGTCGCCAGCCTTTTCGGGGATGAGGTGGCCGAACTGGTCGATGGTGTGACCAAGCTGACCAACCTTCAGCTGTCCAGCACCGAAAGCCAGCAGGCGGAAAACTTCCGCAAGCTCTTCATGGCGATGTCCAAGGACCTGCGGGTCATCCTGGTCAAGCTGGGCGACCGTCTGCACAACATGCGGACGATCAAAAGCATGAAGCCGGAAAAGCAGGCCCAGAAGGCGCGCGAGACGATGGAGATCTTTGCTCCACTGGCGGGCCGGATGGGTATGCAGTGGATGCGGGAAGAGTTGGAGGATCTGTCCTTCAAGGTCCTCAACCCCGAAGCGCGCAATTCCATCATGCGGCGCTTTGTGACGCTGCAAAAGGAATCCGGCGATGTGGTCCACAAGATCACCGCCGACATCCGGCACGAGCTGGAGAAGGCGCAGATCGAGGCCGACGTTTACGGCCGCGCCAAAAAGCCGTACTCCATCTGGCGCAAGATGCAGGAGAAGGACCTGGCGTTCAGCCGCCTGTCCGACATCTACGGCTTTCGCGTCATCTGCGGGTCTGTGCAGGACTGCTACCGCATTCTTGGCGTGATCCACCAACGCTGGCGCGCGGTGCCGGGGCGGTTCAAGGATTACATCAGCCAGCCAAAGTCGAACGGCTACCGGTCGATCCACACCACCGTGTCGGGCCGTGACGGCAAACGCGTCGAAATCCAGATCCGCACGCGCGAGATGCACGAAGTGGCCGAGGCGGGCGTGGCCGCCCACTGGTCCTACCGTGAGGGCGTGCGCGCCAAGAACCCCTTCGCCGTCGATCCCGCCAAGTGGATCGCCACGCTGACCGAACGTCTGGACGAAGGCGACACGGATGAATTCCTCGAGAACGTGAAACTCGAGATGTATTCCGACCAGGTCTTCTGCTTCACGCCCAAGGGCGACGTGATCCAGCTGCCGCGCGGCGCGACGCCCTTGGACTACGCCTATGCCATCCACACCCGGATCGGCAATTCCTGCGTCTCGGCAAAGATCGACGGCATCCGCGTGCCGTTATGGACCCGCCTGAAGAACGGCCAGTCGGTCGAGATCATCACCGCCGAAGGCCAGCGCCCGCAATCCTCCTGGATCGACATTGTTACCACCGGCCGTGCCAAGGCGGCGATCCGGCGGTCCTTGCGTGAGGAAGACCGGGGCCGCTTCGTCAAGCTCGGTCAGGAACTGGCCCGCGCGGCCTTTGACCATGTCGGCAAGAAGGCCACCGACAAGGCCCTGCGCACCGCCGCCAAGATGCTGGGCCTGTCGGATGAAAACGACCTTCTGGCCCGCATCGGATCGGCCGAGATGCCGGCGCGCCGGGTTGTCGAAACGCTGTACCCTGACCTTGCCCAGGCCACCGCCGAAGAGGTTGACGCCAAGCGCCCCGTCGTCGGGCTGACCGCCGACCAGACCTTCAAGCGCGCGCAGTGCTGCCAGCCTGTGCCGGGCGAACGCATCGTCGGCATCACCTACCGCGGCCAGGGAGTCGTGGTCCACGCCATCGACTGCCCGGCGCTGGAAGAGTTCGAGGATCAGACCCAGCGCTGGGTTGACCTGCACTGGCATTCAGGCCGCCATGCGCCCGTCTTCACGATCTCGCTGGATGTGACCATTTCCAATGATGCCGGTGTCCTTGGCCGCATCTGCACCTTGATCGGCGAGCAGAAGGCCAATATCTCGGACCTGCGGTTCACCGACCGCAAACCGGATTTCTATCGCCTTATCATTGACGTGGATCTGCGCGATGTTGAACATCTTCATATGGTCATGACCGCGCTTGAGGCCGAGACGGACGTGGCGCAGATCTCGCGTCATCGGGATTTGACCAAGCGGCCGTAAGGCAGAATATCGGACGATGGTCCGGGGCAGAGAGGCGGCAAGGTGGTTTTCAAGCGCAGGGACAGGTTGGGCTGGGGCGCATGGCTGCGCGAACAGATCTACCCGCGCAGTGGGTTCAAGCGGGCCACCCGCTATGTCATCCACCGTATGCGCCGCCTGCCGGACCAGCCGCACCGCGTGGCGCGTGGGGTCTTTGCCGGGTCGTTCATCGGCTTTCTTCCCCTGCCGGGCCTGCAGTTTCTGGCCGCCTGGGGGGCAGCCCGGCTGGTGCGCGGTAACGTCCTTGCGGCGCTTCTGGGCACGTTCAACACGAACCCGCTGACGACCCCGTTTTTTGCCGTCCTCGCGATGACACTGGGCCACTGGATCCTCGGGATCGAGGCGCCCTTGAACGCCGAATACATCGGCAAGGCCTTTGCCCATGCCGGTCGGGACCTGTGGATCAACTTCATGGCGCTCTTCGGCCCGGAAAAGGCGCGCTGGGATGGGCTTGTCCAGTTCTGGCACGAGATATATCTGCCCTACTTCATCGGCGCGCTGGGGCCGGCTATCCTGATCAGCGCCATCGCCTATTATGTGACGATTCCGCTGGTTGAAGCCTATCAAAAGGCCCGCGCTGCCACGGCCGTGGAACGCGGCGAACGGCGCAGCCGGATGCGGGCCAAGCTGGCCGAAGCAGCGGCAAAGCTGAAGCGGCGCGGCGACGATGACAGTGAGACGGCTGGGGATGACGGCCCCGGCACACCCTGACGGGCACACCCGTGCAGGGCCGACGGCAACAGGGACGACGGCAAGAAGGACTGGGCAGGCAGCATGACACATCCAACCCGCACGCAAAGCAGCCTTCGCCTGGGCGTGAACATCGACCACGTCGCCACCGTGCGCAACGCCCGTGGGTCGGCCTGGCCTGACCCCCTGCGCGCGGCGCTGCTGGCCGAGGCGTCGGGGGCCGACGGCATCACGGCCCACCTGCGCGAAGACCGCCGCCACATCCGCGATGGCGATATCGAGGCGCTGATGGCCGCGATCAGCATCCCCCTGAACTTCGAATGTGCCGCGACGGCGGAAATGCAGAAGCTGGCCTTGCGCCACCGCCCGCATGCCGTTTGCCTTGTGCCGGAAAAGCGCGAAGAGCGGACGACCGAGGGCGGTCTGGATGTTGCGTCGGACCAGAACCGTCTTGCCGACTACATCGCCCCCCTCCGTGATGCCGGAGCCCGTGTCAGCATGTTCATCAGCCATGACGTCCGGCAGATCGAAGCCAGCGCCCGCATCGGCGCGGCGGTGGTGGAACTGCACACCGGGCTTTATTCGGAACTTCTGGCCGACGGGCACGCCGACCTTGCCGACCGGGAACTCGCCGCCCTGCGGAAGGGCGCCGAACACGCCGCCAGCCTGGGGCTTGAGGTGCACGCAGGCCATGGCCTGACCTATGACAACGTCGAACCCATCGCCGCGATCCCCGAGGTGATGGAGCTGAACATCGGCCATTTCCTGATCGGCGAAGCAATCTTCCGGGGTCTGGGTCCCGCGATCGAAGAAATGCGCCGCCGGATGGATATGGCGCGGGGCGCTTAAGGCAATAAGGGGGATGCCATGAACTATCTGCGCTATGGGATGGTGCATGCTGCCACAGCTGCAGCGGTGATTGGTCTTTACGAAGTCGTGCTGCTGTCGACTGGCGTGAACATCCTGACGTCGTTCTTGCCGATCCTGCCGTCGATGGTCGCAGCGATGCTGCAAGGGGCCAGTCATGCCCTGGCCACTGGTCAAGTGCCTGGACAAAGTGCGGCCTGGCGCTTTGCCCTTGCCGCCACCGCACTCTCTGTCGGTCTGCTGGGTGGGTATTACGTCATCCTGAACGCAGTTTACCCTGCCTTCCTGACCGCGCTGGCCGAAGAAATCGGCCTTGCGATCCTGGGGCCTGCGCTTTTGGCCGTGCTTGGCGGGGTCATCTTCCTGGTCAACCGTTTCATGCTGACCTTCAACGCCAGACAAACCTTGAAGGCAGTGGCAAAGCGGCCAGGGGGCAAGCTGTGATCCTTGGCATCGGCAGCGACCTCGCCAACATCGAACGGATCGAGGCGACGCTGGCCCGTTTTGGTGACCGCTTTCGCAACCGTGTCTTCACCGACCGCGAACAGCGCAAGGCCGAAGGTCGGCCGCGTGCGGTGGCCGCGACCTATGCCAAGCGCTGGGCGGCCAAGGAGGCTTGTTCCAAGGCCTTGGGCACGGGCCTGCGGATGGGGATTTCCTGGAAGGACATGGCGGTGACGAACTTGCGCTCCGGTCAGCCGGTGATGCATGTCACGGGCTGGGCGGCCGAGCGGTTGCGCGCGATGACGCCAGCGGGGCATGAGGCGGTAATCCACGTCACCCTGACCGACGACCACCCTTGGGCGCAGGCCTTCGTGGTGATCGAGGCGCGCCCGATCCTGCCGCCCTTGTGACGCGGGCCATAGGCAAAGGTTGACGATTTGTGAACGTGCCCGCTAACCCATTGAACTGTCGTGGGTCTCTGGCCTGTCCCGGGCAGGGACAGGCCCGCCTCGGCCTTGGCCCGCCGACGCTGACTTGACTCCTTGCGACGCTTGCCCCCAAGAAGCGCGGGCAAAAGACAAAGGGCAGGCAGGCATCATGGCGAAAGACAAAGCCGAAGGCGGCATCGTCGAGACGATCAAGACCGTCTTCTGGGCACTGCTGATCGCAGGCGTCTTCCGCACCCTGTTCTTCCAGCCGTTCTGGATTCCGTCGGAATCGATGAAGGATACGCTGCTGGTCGGCGACTTTCTGTTCGTCAACAAGATGGCCTACGGCTATTCCAAATACTCATGCCCCTTCGCGATGTGCCCCTTTGAAGGCCGCCTTCTGGCCAGCGAGCCCGAGCGTGGCGACGTCGTCGTCTTCCGTCATCCGGTGAACGGGTCCGACTTCATCAAGCGGCTGATCGGCCTGCCGGGCGACCGTATCCAGATGCAGGCCGGTGTGCTCTACATCAACGGCGTCGCTGCCCCGCAGGAACCGGCTGGCGTGTTCGAGGAAATCTACGAACCCCAAGGCCCGATGCGCAACCTGCCGCGCTGCGAGAATGGCGCGGTCGGGGCTGGTGGTGTCTGCACCAAAAGCCGGTCGATCGAAACGCTGCCCGAAGGGCAAAAGCACAACATCCTGAACATCGACGCCTCGGGCTTTGGCGACAATACCGAGGTCTTCACGGTACCCGCCGGGCACTACTTCTTCATGGGCGACAACCGCGACAATAGCCAGGACAGCCGCTATGCGCAGGCTGCCGGCGGCGTCGGCTTCGTGCCGGCCGAATACCTGATCGGCCGTGCGGATCGGATCATGTTCTCGTCCGCCGGCAGCCGGATGCTGTATTTCTGGACCTGGCGGTCTGACCGCTATTTCCAGGCGATCGAGTGAGAGCGGTTACGTGAGATTGGCGGCCGAGCTCAAGGCCTTTGAAGGCCGCCTCGGGCATGCCTTCACCAAGCCTGACCTCTTGCTGCGGGCGGTCACTCATGCCTCCATCGGCACGGCCACCCGGCCCGACAACCAGCGGCTGGAGTTTCTGGGGGATCGGGTCCTTGGTCTGGTGATGGCCGAGGCGCTGCTGAACGCCGACACCGGTGCCCGCGAAGGCCAGCTTGCCCCCCGCTTCAACGCGCTGGTGCGCAAGGAAACCTGCGCCGCCGTCGCGCGCGAGATCGGACTGGGCGATGTGCTGAAACTGGGTCGGTCCGAGATGCTCACCGGAGGGCGCCGCAAGGAGGCGCTTTTGGGCGATGCGATGGAGGCGGTGATTGCCGCCGTCCACATGGATGCCGGATTTGAGGCCGCCCGCGCCGTGATCCTGCGGCTCTGGGGTGGCCGGATCTCGGAAGTGGCCACCGACGCCCGCGACCCCAAGACCGCCCTGCAGGAATGGGCCCAGGCCCGTGGCATGCCGCCGCCTGCCTATATCGAGGCTGCTCGAAGCGGCCCGGATCACCAGCCCCTGTTCACGGTCGCCGTGCAACTGGCCTCGGGTGAGACGGCCGAAGCGCAAGCCGGATCGAAACGCATCGCCGAACAGCAAGCCGCAAGGGCGCTGCTGGCCCGGCTGGAGAACGCAGATGACTGACACACGTGCGGGCTTTGTTGCCCTGATTGGTGAGCCGAATGCCGGCAAGTCCACCCTTCTGAACCGGATGGTGGGGGCGAAGGTCTCGATCGTCACGCACAAGGTGCAGACCACGCGGACGCGGATCCGTGGGATTGCCATCGAGGGTGCGGCACAGATTGTCTTTGTCGACACGCCGGGGATCTTTCGGCCTCGGCGGCGGCTAGACCGCAGTATGGTCAAGGCGGCCTGGGGCGGGGCCTCGGACGCGGATGTGATTGTCCTGCTGATCGAAGCGACGCGCGGGTTGACCGAGGGCGTGAAGCTGATCATTGACCGGCTTGCCGATGAGATGCCGAAGGGTCAGCCCGTGGCGCTGGCCATCAACAAGATCGACCGGGTGAAGGCGGAAACGCTGCTGGCCTTGGCCGAAGAGGTGAACGCGGCCTACCCGTTCAAGAAGACCTTCATGATCAGCGCCGAAAAGGGCTATGGCGTGGCCGATCTGAAGGAATGGCTGGCGGGCGAGGTGCCGGAAGGCCCGTGGTTCTACCCGGAAGACCAGATCGCCGACCTGCCGATGCGGATGATTGCAGCCGAGATGACCCGCGAAAAGCTGACCCTGCGCCTGCATGAGGAGCTGCCCTACCAGCTGACGGTGGAAACCGAAAAGTGGGAGGACAAGCCAGACGGCACGACGCGGATCGACCAGATCGTCTATGTCGCGCGGGATGGGCACAAGGGAATTGTGCTGGGCAACCGGGGCGAGACGATCAAGGCCATCGGCCAGTCGGCCCGGGCCGATATCAGCGAATTTCTGGGGCGGACGGTGCACCTGTTCCTGCAGGTGAAGGTCCGGCCGAACTGGTTGGATGAGCCCGAGCGCTATTCCGAGATGGGTCTGGATTTCAAGGACGGCGATGCGTAGGGCGGGCAAAAGTTTTCGAAAATTTTTGCAAATTCCTTCGAAGGAATTTGGCCCGGTCCTAAGTGCGGCGCGCGGGTTGAGCTGGCGGAGCCTCCGGCGGGAGTATTTGGCAAAAGAGCAAGCTGCATGAGTGTGCGGCTGGCCTCCGGGGTCTGGGTCTCGGCCTACCTGACCCGGCTGCGGCTTGCGGAGATTCCGGCCTATGTCACCGCCAAGGGCGATGCTACGGCAGGCGCGGTGGTGGTGAAGGTGGCGCTTTTGGACGGCACAGCGCGGGCCTATGAGCGGCGGTCAGACCTGATGACCGGGGCGCGAGCCTGGATGCTGCTGGCCGAAGGGCCAGAGGCAGAGGTTGACGCCCTTTTGACCCGGGCGCGGGGGCGCGACCCTGACCTTTGGGTGATCGAGCTTGAGGATCGCCGGGGCCGGACGCTGCTGGCAGAAGACGGACTGAGCGATTGAAGCCCTAGACGATCCTGCAGCGGCGCAGGGCAAAGGGTTTATCCACACCCGCTTCGCGCAGGCCCTGGGCGAGGCGGTCGCTAAGAAAGAAGGCACCGAAGATGTTCGGGTCCCACCAGAGGTCAGCGCTATTGAGCACGACGCTGGAGAGGACCACTACATCATCCTTGGTTGTTATGGTCGGCTTCCAAATACCTGCGGCGCCGTGTCGGCTGGGGAAGTCGGGCGACTTGTCCGGCAGGAACGCATCTTTCCAGCTGTTGAATTCAAGAACGAAGTAGCTGCCCGGCAAAGGCGTCTTGCGATCTTCCATCAGAACGTCGACGGGGTGGAGCTTGCAGTCGCCAAGATCGAAGCGGCGCAGAACCTCTGCGACCTCGGACGATACGAACCAGAAGCCGCTGGTCGCCAAATGGGTCAGCCGCTTGGTCAGGGGCTTGCTTTCGTCATGCGCACCGCGCCAAGCGAAGAAGGTTGTTGGCAACAAATGCTGTGGGATTGGCTGACCCCGCCCTGCGTTACCGGATGCAGCGGTTATGCGCTTCAAGGTTTCCGCATCGTCCGAGAAGTAAGCGTCGCAGCGCAGATCAAAGATGATCTCTGGGTTGACCGCCGCCACACTCATCCAGGCACACTCTCTCATTGCAGGCTCCTTTGCAGTTTCTTAAGTCATCGACGCGTGGATCAGTCGTTGCCAGGTCAAGCCCTTCAGCATCAGACGATCCGGCAGCGGCGCAGGGCGAAGGGATTGTCCAGCTCGGCCACGCGCAGGGCCTGGGCGAGGCGGTCGCTGAGGAAAAAGGCACCGAGTACAAGCGGATTCCACCAGATATCGGCGCCGATCAGTGCCGCGGCCGATAAAGCGGCTGCGTCGTCGTTGGTCGTGAAATATGGCATGCGGCGCTTTGTGGAGCCTTCCATGAAGGCGACATCTGGCGAGTTATCCGCGAGGAAGACATCCTTCCAGCTGTCGAAATCCATAAGGAAATAGCTTCCCGGCAGGGGTGTCTTGCGATCTTCCATCAGGACCGCGACCGGGTGTAGCTTGCAGCCACCAAGGTCGAAGCGGCGAAGCACCTCGGCCACTTCGGACGAGACGAACCAGAAGCCGCTGTTCGTCAGATGCGGCAACCGCTTCGTCCAGGGTTTGCCGCTGTCTTTCGGGCCACGCCAGGCGAAGAAAGTCCTTGGCAAAAGGTCCGGGGGGATCGGTTTGCCGTTACCCGATCCGTAGACGGCGTCCGAATATGCCCGCATTACGACCGGGTCGTCCGAGAAGGACAACTCGCTTCTCAGCGGCACAATGATATCCGCGTTCGCTGGGGCCACGCTCATCCAGGCACGATCCGTCATTGCCAAACCCGACCCTGGAGGACACTTTTCCCGCGAATTGCCAACAGTTACACAACCTTTGATCCTTGCGTCCAGTGAGCATGATCCCGTGCGCCCTTGTGCCGGACGGCGGGCGAACCGATACTCGTCGGATGGAATGGCGTGACGAAGGGGTGCTTTTGTCCATGCGACCGCATGGCGAGACATCCGCGATCATCGAGGTGCTGACGGCGGCGCATGGCCGTCATGCGGGCGTCGTGCGCGGCGGGGCCTCACGCAAGATGGCCGCCACGCTGCAGCCGGGGACACAGCTTGCATTGGCATGGCGGGCGCGGCTGGATGACCACATCGGCAGCTTCACGGTAGAACCCTTGCGGAGCCGGGCGCATGTCTTGGGAGACCGTCTGGCGCTGGCGGGGTTGCTTTCGATTTGCGCCCTGTTGCGCGCGGCCCTGCCGGAGCGGGAGCCACACCCTGCGTTGTGGGCCGAAACGGTGCCCCTTTTTGACGCGCTTGGTGGGGCGGGCTGGACGGCTACCTATCTGCGCTGGGAGTTGCGGTTGCTGGAGGAGTTGGGGTTTGGTCTGGACCTGACCGTCTGTGCAGTGACGGGGGGTACAGAAGGCTTGGCCTATGTCAGCCCGAAATCCGGGCGGGCGGTATCAGCCAAGGGCGCGGGAGACTGGGCGGACCGATTGCTGCCTTTGCCTGCGGGCCTTGCCGGGACCGGGGCGATGTCGGCCGAGGCTGTGGCGCAAGGTTTGCGCCTGACAGGGTTCTTCCTGGACCGGGGGCTGGCCCCCGTTTTGCAGGGCCGCCCGTTGCCCGAAGCGCGGGCGCGGTTGGTTGATCTGGTCGCGCGCTCACCAATCTGACCTCTGGCCCGAAACGACGCTATATGTCGCACCTGTGACAGCAGCCCTGGCGTGGTCCGGGGCATGGTCCGCGCATGGCTACCCGTTATCTGCCGCTTGCGCTTACGCACAGCCCGACCCCACGGATCGAGCACTTCGCCCTTCTGGCCGGCCTTGATGCCGCGATCAGGGGGATGCTGATTTCGACCATGCCGCTGGTGGTCTATGACGCGCTGGGCGATGCGCAGTCGACCTCGGTCATGTATTTCGCCTCAGGGATCGTGGCGCTGGTCTGGGGGCTGATGGTGCCTTGGGCCACCCGCCGCGTGCCAAGGCGCTGGGCCTATACCGGGGGCGTGTGCCTGTACCTGATCGGCAATACGCTGGGCGCGGTCGGGACCTGGTGGTCGGTGCCGCTGGCGCTTATGTCCAATGCCATGGCGACGGTGACGATCTTCGTCTGCCTTAACGCCTATGTGCTGGACTATGTGGACCGGGCAAACCTTGGGCGGAGCCAGTCGGTGCAGATGGCCTATGCCGCCACGGCCTGGACCCTGGGCCCGATGAGCGGGGTCTGGCTGTATCATCACTGGGCGCCGGCACCGTTTTTGGTGGCGGGGGCGTTTTCGCTGGTGCTGCTGGTGTCGTTCTGGGTGCTGCGGCTGGGCAACGGCAAACAGATCGCCCGGGCGAAGCGGCCTGCGGTCAACCCGCTGGGCTACCTGGGGCGGTTCTTCAGCCAGCCACGCTTGATTGCCGGCTGGATGTTTGCGGTGATGCGCAGTTGCGGCTGGTGGGTCTATGTCGTCTATCTGCCGATCTTCTGTATCGAGGCCGGGCTTGGCGACAAGGTGGGCGGGATTGCCCTGTCGGTGACCAATGCGCTGCTTTTTGCGGCCCCGGCGCTGAACCGGTTGGGCCGCCGCCTTTCGGTGCGCCGGTCGGTGCGAACGGCCTTTGGTCTGTGCGGGGCGCTGTTCTGTGTGGCGGGGATGCTGGCGTTTCTGCCTTGGGCGACGGTCGCTTTGGTGATGGTGGCCTCACTGTTCCTTGTCATGCTGGACGTGGTGGGGGGGTTGCCGTTCCTGATGTCGGTCAAGCCCAGTGAGCGGACAGAGATGTCTGCCGTCTATTCCAGCTTTCGCGATGTGTCGGGCATCCTGACGCCGGGGGCCGCTTGGCTGGTGCTCTTCGTTGCACCCTTGCCGGGGATATTCATTGCCGCAGGGGTGGGGCTGCTGGCGTCATGGGCGGTCGCGGGGCGGTTGCATCCGCGGCTTGGCAGCCCGCGCCCGTCGCGGGGCGGCGCTTAAGCCCAGATCTTGCCGTGCTTGACCAGCCAGTCGGCTGAGGCAAGGAGGGCGGCTTTCGGCGCAATGAACTCCATCCCCATCTCGCTGACGGCGCGCGCGTTCGAGACGCGTTCGAGGTGGCCGAGTTTCGGCAGGATCGACTTGATCGAGGGGTCGAAGAACGCAAGGAAGCGGACCAGCGCCTTGGGGGCTTCGCGCGTCGGGATGCGGCGGGTCGGGTATGCGGCTTTCAGCGTTCGTCCGATGTCGACCATCGCCATTGATCCCGCCGCCGCAATGTAGCGCCGCCCTGCCGTCTCGGGGCGCTGGAGGGCGCGCAGATGCATCTCGGCTACATCGCGGACATCGACGATGGGCATGCCGAAGGGTGGCATCATCGGGTCCTTCCCTTTGAGTAAGCGTTCGACGAGGCCGAGCGAGGAGCCATAATGTTCGTCAAGCGGTGGGCCGACGACGAGGCCGGGGTTGATCGTCGTCAGCTTCAGGCCGCGGGCCTTGGCGATCTCCCATGCCGAGCGTTCGGCGAGGGTCTTCGACTTGGCGTATGGGGTGGTGGAGGGCAAGTGGGTATCGCACCAGTCGGCCTCGTCTTGCAGGGTGTTTGGCTTGGACTCATTCAGCACCGCGACGACCGAGGAAGTGAGGACGACGCGCGTCACCCCTGCGGCGGCTGCGGCCTTGAGGACACGTTCCGTGCCCTCAACCGCCGGGCGGATCAGGACGGCCGGGTCCTTCGGTTGCGCGATAGGGAAGGGCGAGGCGGTATGCAGCACCGCAGTCACGCCCGCCATCGCCGCGGCCCAACCGGCGTCAGCCTCAAGATCGGCCTGCACGAAGCTGAGGGTGCCTGCGCCTGAGACAAGGTGCGGTGCCACGGCGGCGCGCACCTCTTCGCCCCGGTCAAGACGCCGCAGGGTGCCGCGCACGTTGTACCCGGCGTTCAGGAGTTTCAACGCGACATGTTTGGCAATGAAGCCCGAGCAGCCCGTGAGCAGAACCGTGTCCATCCTGACCTCCTGCCGATCTGTCATCTGAAACGATAGGCAGGGAGTCAGGAAGTCAAGCGATCAGTCCAGAAGGCGCCGGGCGATGACGGTGGCCTGAATCTCTGCCGCTCCTTCGAAGATGTTCAGGATGCGGGCATCGCACAGGATGCGGCTGATCCGGTATTCCAGCGCAAAGCCGTTGCCACCGTGGATCTGCAGGGCGTTGTCGGCGGCGGCCCAAGCGACGCGTGCGCCGAGGAGCTTGGCCATCCCGGCTTCAAGATCGCAGCGGTGGCCGTGGTCCTTCTGCCAGGCGCTGAAGTAAGTCAGCTGGCGGGCGATCATGATTTCCACCGCCATCATCGCCAGCTTGCCGGCGATGCGCGGGAAGGCGATCAGGGGTTTGCCGAACTGCTTGCGGTCCAACGCGTATTGCATGCCGGTTTCCAGCGCCGATTGCGCCACACCAACGGCGCGGGCACCGGTCTGGATGCGGGCGGATTCGAAGGTTTGCATCAGCTGCTTGAAGCCCTGGCCGGTTTCGCCGCCCAGCAGGTTCTCGCCCTTCACCTTGAAGCCGTCGAAGGCCAGCTCGTATTCCTTCATGCCGCGGTAGCCCAGAACCTCAATCTCTCCCCCCGTCATGCCGGGGGTGGGGAAGGGGGCGTCGTCGGTCCCGGGGGTCTTTTCGGCCAGGAACATCGACAGACCGCGATAGTCGGTGCTGTCGGGGTCGGTGCGGGCCAGAAGGGTCATCACATGGGTGCGGGCGGCGTGGGTGATCCAAGTCTTGTTGCCGGTGATCGTCCAATCCTCGCCGTCCTTGACGGCACGGGTGCGCAGGGCACCAAGGTCAGACCCCGTGTTCGGTTCGGTGAAAACGGCCGTCGGCAGGATTTCCCCGCTGGAAAGCTTTGGCAGCCACTGGGCCTTCTGCGCGTCGGTTCCGCCGCAGAGGATGAGTTCCGCCGCAATCTCGGTCCGGGTGCCAAGGGACCCCACGCCGATGTAGCCGCGCGACAGTTCTTCGCTGACCACCACCATCGCCGCTTTGGAGAGGCCAAAGCCACCGTATTCTTCCGGGATCGTCAGGCCGAAGACGCCCATTTCGGCAAGGTCCTGGATGACCTCCATCGGGATCAGCTCATCCTTCAGGTGCCAGTCATGCGCGACGGGGATGACCTTTTCATCGGCATAGCGGCGGAACTGGTCGCGGATCATCTCCAGCTCATCATCCAGGCCCGGCGTGCCAAAGGTGGCGCGGCCGTGGTTGTCCTGCATCAGCGCCACCAGAGCCGTCCGAGCGGCTGCAGTGTTGCCTTGCGCGATCAGCCGGGCGGCGGCGTCGGACGGGGTCCAGGTGACCTCCATGTCCGACAGACGGGCCGCTTCAAGCTGGCTCATCGGTATGCCACCGGCGATCTGAGCCAGATATTCGCCAAAGCCGATCTGCAGGATCAGCGCCTCCATCTGGCCGAACTGGCCTGCATCGGAAACACGACCCGCCCAGGCGCGCAGCTGGCGCAGGCCTTCGACATATGTGGCAAGCCAGGCCAGCGCATGGGCCTGATGCTGGCGATCTTCCAGCGCCTGGGAAGAAAGCCGCTCGGCAACTGTCACCTCCACCCGCAGCGACTCACGCGATTGGGCGAAAAGCGCCTCAACCTCGGGCAGGGCGGTGGCGGTCAGGTCCAGCAGATCAGTCAGGATCGGGGTCTGGGTCATGGCTTGTCCATCATGCGGCATCTTGGCCCTCCGGTCACTGGATTCTGCACTTGCGAAGACCTAGCGCCTTCGCAGTCGCAGAGCAATTAGATTTCGCAGAGCGCCCGGCAAGCGAATGAAAGTGTCGCAGGCGATTTTTCTGGCGGCGGCGCGAGCCCCCTTTTCCCCGCGCTTCGGCTGGGCCACAAGGGCCGGAAAGGGGCAGACCGATGTTCGACATTCTCAGCGCTGGTCTTTCAAGCGAGGCCTTCGCTGCGGCCCTGATAATCACCTTTCTTGCGGGGATCGTGAAGGGTGCTGTGGGCTTTGCCATGCCGATGATTCTGGTATCGGCCTTTGCGGTGTTCCTGCCTACGGAATTGGCACTGGCTGGGCTGATCCTGCCAACGCTTTTCACCAACATCAGTCAGGCATTCCGGCAGGGCGCCCCTGCCGCGCGGGAAACGGCGGTGACCTATCATCGCTTCTTGATCGGCACGGTGATCTGCATTGCGCTATCAGCCCCCTTCGCCGAGATGATCCCACGCACGGTCTATCTCTTTCTGCTGGGCTTGCCGATTTCCGTCTTTGCGGGCCTGCAGTTGATGGGTGCCAACCTTGCGCTCAAGCTGGAGCACCGCGCCCGGGCGGAGTGGGGGCTGGGGGTGATCGGCGGGCTTTATGGCGGGATCTCGGGGATCTGGGGGCCGCCGCTCTTGGTGTTCCTGTTGTCGACTGGAGCCGACAAGGTGCAGGCAATCCGCGCGCAAGGGGTGGTCTTTCTGGTGGGCGCGGTGGCGCTTTTGGCGGCGCATCTGGGCACTGGCCTTGCCAATGCGCAGACGCTGGGCTTTTCGGCGGCGCTGACGCTGCCCGCGCTGGCAGGACTTTACACTGGCTACGCCGTGCAAGACCGGTTGGACCAGCGCCGCTTTCGCCGCTGGACGCAAGCGCTGCTGGTCATCACCGGGCTGAACCTGGTGCGGCTGGCGCTGGTCTAGGGCTGCGCTCGTCGATGACTTCGTCACTCCTCGCCGGGCCTGCCGACGAGGAGACGATTTGAACGAGGAGGGTCACCTAGCCGATTGCCGCCGCCTTCACATCGGCGTCGATGAAGGGGACATACTGGGCGAAGTTCTTCTGGAACATCTCAACCAAGCGCCGGGCTTGCGCGTCATAGGCTGACGCATCTGCCCAAGTGCTGCGCGGGTCCAGAAGGCCCTTGCCGACACCGGGCACGTCTACGGGAACCTCGAACCCGAAGACCGGGTCACGCCGGAATTCCACCCCGTTCAGCGATCCGTCCAGCGCCGCTGACAAAAGCGCCCGCGTGGCGCGGATCGGCATGCGCTTTCCGACTCCATAAGCGCCGCCGGTCCAGCCGGTATTGACCAGCCAGCACGAGGCACCGGTCCGCGCGATCTTGGCCTGCAGGAGCTTTCCATAAATCTCGGGCCGGCGCGGCATGAAGGGCGCGCCGAAGCAGGTGGAGAAGGTGGGCGTGGGTTCCGTGATCCCGCGTTCGGTGCCCGCAGCCTTTGAGGTGAAACCCGACAGGAAGTGATACATCGCCTGCGCCGGGGACAGCCGGGCAATCGGAGGCAGCACCCCGAAGGCATCGCAGGTCAGCATCACGACATGGCGGGGCGGTCCGCCAAGGCCGGTGGCGCTGGCGTTCGAAATCGCCTCAAGCGGATAGGCGCAGCGAGTGTTTTCCGTCAGGCTGCGGTTGGAAAAGTCCAAGACCAGCGTTTCAGGATCAAAGACCATGTTCTCCACCACCGTGCCGAAACGGTGGGTGGTGGCATAGATCTCGGGCTCAGCCTCAGGGCTTAGATCAATGGTCTTGGCGTAGCAGCCACCTTCAAAGTTGAAGATGCCCCGGTCCGACCAGCCATGTTCGTCATCGCCGATCAGTGTACGGTCAGGCGCGGCCGACAGCGTGGTCTTGCCGGTGCCAGAGAGGCCGAAGAACACCGCCGCATCCACCGGGTTGCCCACGGCATGGTTGGCGCTGCAGTGCATCGGCATCACGCCCTTTTCCGGCAGCAGGTAGTTCAGGACCGTGAAGACGGCCTTCTTGTTTTCGCCCGCATAGGCCGTGTTGGCGATCAGAACCGTCCGCTCATCAAAGTTCAGCGCGATCACGGTTTCGGTGCGGCAGCCGTGCCGCGCGGGGTCGGCCTTGAAGGACGGCAGGTTGATGATCGTCCAGTCCGGGGTGAAGCTGTCCAACTCATCCCGCGCGGGACGGCGAAGGAGGTGGCGGATGAACAGGCCATGCCATGCCAGCTCCGTCACCACCCTCACATCCAGCCGGTGCAAGGGGTCAGCGCCGGCATAAAGGTCCTGCACGAAGACCTCACGTCCCTGCAGATGCGCCAGCATGTCGGCCTTGAGGCGCGCGAAGGCGTCAGGCGTCATCGCGGCGTTGTTGTCCCACCAGATCGTGTCTTCGGTCTGGGCGGTGCGGACGACAAATTTGTCCTTGGGCGAACGGCCGGTGAACTGGCCCGTGCTGCAAAGGAACGCACCGCCCCTGCCCAGCCGACCCTCGCCCCGGGAGACCGCCGCTTCGACCAGCGTGGCTTCGACATAGTTGTAATGCGCTACGGCCACACCCGAAATTCCCTGATGCTCCAGCCGGTGCAAAGGGTTCACGCGTCCTTCGGTGGGTCGATCTGTCATCCTGCAAGCTCCCGTTGCGGCACCTGTCGGTGCGGCGGTTCCTGACGATGGACATCTGGTGTGTGGCCGGGCCGCCAAATGCCGTGACACGACTTTTGGCGTCAGGTCACATGCGGCCTATAGCATGACGATTCTGCTGCAGAATAGCATGTTTTCAAAGCGTTAGCGCAATCATTCTGGCGTTAGCGCCACCATCTACACCCATCGGCGGCTGAGTGCGAAAAATGCCTGTCCAGTCGGCGAAATTGCCACCCTTTGCGGCAGTTCTGCCGGGGTGATTCGGTTTTGTGTTGATTATCGGGGGCCAAACGGGAACACTGGGCAAAAATATGCTTGTGGCAGTGGCAGTTACAGGGAGGCTTGCAGATGTCGCGCATCGCACTTGTGGATGATGATCGGAACATTCTGACGTCGGTCGCCATGACGCTTGAAGCCGAAGGGTTCGAGGTCGAGACCTATAATGATGGCCAGTCCGCGCTTGAGGCGTTCAACCGCCGCATGCCGGACATGGCCGTGCTGGATATCAAGATGCCCAGGATGGACGGGATGGACCTGCTGCAAAGGATGCGGCAGAAGACCTCGATCCCGGTGATTTTCCTCACGTCCAAGGACGATGAGATTGACGAGGTGCTGGGCCTGCGGATGGGGGCTGACGACTACGTCAAGAAGCCCTTCAGCCAGCGCCTTCTTGTGGAACGCATCCGCGCGCTCTTGCGCCGTCAGGAAGCGATCAACACCGGTGAGGCTGCGGCCACCGAAGAAACCCGGATGATGGAACGCGGCGCCCTGCGGATGGACCCGTTGCGCCATTCCGTCACCTGGAAGGGGATGGAGGTCAGCCTGACGGTGACCGAATTCCTGCTGTTGCAGGCCCTGGCCCAGCGGCCCGGTTTCGTCAAATCACGCGACCAACTGATGGACGTGGCCTATGATGACCAGGTCTATGTCGATGACCGCACCATCGACAGCCACATCAAGCGCCTGCGCAAGAAGATGCGGTCGGTCGATGACACCTTCTCGGCGATCGAGACCCTGTATGGGATCGGTTACCGCTATAACGAAGAGTAACGGCCTAAAGGCATGACCGCGGCACCCCGGATCGGACTTGAAGACCCCCGGCCGAAAAGGTCCGGTGACGTCCTTCTGGGCGAAGACTGGGTATCGCCGGAAGCGACCGTCGAGCGGCTGAAGGACGGCCGCGGCGGGCGCAGTATCGTGGCGCTCAACCGGTCGCCGCTGGCGCGCAAGATCATCGTGTTCAACCTGATGGCGCTGGTCATGCTGGTGGTCGGCGTCCTGTTCATGAACCCGTTCCGTGACAGTCTGGCCCTGCAGCGGCAACAAGGCATGGCCCGGCAGGCGGAACTGATCGCCAACATCTATCAGGCGCAGCTGCGCCCAGGCACATCCGGGTTCGACTTTCGCCAACCACTTTCGGACATCAACGTCGATCCGATGGTCGAGGTGTTTCTGTTCGATCCAACCGGCCGTATCATCGCCTCAAAAGTGGGTCAGGGCACCGACACGCTGCTTACCAACCGGGGCCAGCCGACCATCCTGACGGATTTTCTTGAAGGCGTCTGGACCTGGGTCACCGCGATCTTGCGGCAGGGCAAAGCTGTCACAACCGAAACCATCGACGCGGCGCAGCAAGCCACAGTCGCCTTCGACGCCGCGCGCGGGGGCGAGACGGTGTCACGCATTGCCCGCGACAGTGAAGGAAGCCTGCTGTTTTCAGTGGGCACGCCAATCACCGTGTCGGGCGAGATTGTCGGAGTGGTGGTCCTGACCTCCACCTCGGCCGAGATTGACCGTCTGGTGCGCTATGAGCGCGAGCAGATCCTGCAGATGTTCCTGCTGGCGGTTGCGGTGTCGATCGGGCTTAGCCTGATGCTGGCCTCGACCATCTCAAACCCGCTGTCCGACCTTGCGGCGGCGGCAGAGCTTGGGCGCGACCGCGACTCGCGCCGTGTGGCCCCCAGCCGCGTGCGCATCCCTGACCTTGCAGCGCGGCCGGATGAGATTGGCCGCCTGTCGGTGGCCATGCGGGGCATGGTGTCGGCGCTTTATGACCGGATCGACGCCAACGAACAGTTCGCCGCTGACGTTGCGCATGAGATCAAGAACCCCCTTGCCAGCTTGCGGTCAGCAGTGGGGTCGTTGCGGTTTGTCAAAAAGGACGACCAGCGCGAAAAGCTGCTGGATGTGATCGAACATGACGTGCGCCGCCTGGACCGTCTGGTCAGCGACATCTCGAACGCCTCGCGCCTGGACAGCGAGTTGGTCAAGGAAGAGGAGGAAGAGTTCAACCTTCTCAAGACCCTGTCGAACCTGTGCCAGTATCTTTCTCAGCAAGCAGGCGAAAAGGGCGTCGATTTCATCATCGACCTGCCCGCCGACCCGATCAGCATCAATGGTCTTGAGGCACGGCTGGCGCAGGTGTTCGTCAACCTGGTGACCAACGCGATCTCGTTCTGCGAAGAGGGTGACGCCGTTCGCGTCTGGGCCCGCCGCCGCGAAAACCGCGTGCTGGTGGTGGTTGAAGACACCGGCCCTGGCATCCCCGAACAGGCGCTGGCCAAGGTGTTCAAGCGGTTCTATTCCGAACGTCCACAGGCCGAGTTTGGGCAGCACTCCGGCCTTGGTCTGGCGATTTCCAAGCAGATCGTCGAGGCGCATGGCGGGGTGATCTGGGCCGAAAACATCCGCCCCACTGCCGCCGACCCCACCTCAGAACCCCTGGGTGCGCGGTTCGTCGTCGGTCTGCCGGTCTGACGGCCTTGCCGTGACCGGCCCAGTTAGCCAGACGCTGCATGCCAGTTGCGTGGCGCTGGGGGATCGGGGGCTGTTGATCCTTGGGCCCTCCGGATCAGGCAAATCCTCGCTTGCGCTGCGGATGATTTCGCTCGGGGCGGCGCTAGTGGCCGATGACCAGACAACCCTGACCGTGGAAACGGGCCGACTGGTCGCCCGCTGCCCGAACCCGATCCGCAGCTTGATCGAGGCGCGTGGCATAGGCCTTCTGCGCGCGCCCACCGTTGAGGCCGCCACGATTGCGCTGGTCGTGGACCTCGGCCAGACCGAAGATCAGCGCCTGCCGCAAACACGGCGCTTCACGATCCTGGGATGCAGCGCCGATCTTGTGCTGCACACGCCCCATCCCCATTTTCCCGACGCCTTGATGCTCTACCTCTCGCATGGAAGGCAGGCCTGAACCCTGCAGGACCAGACCCAGATGACGGCAAGCCCGGAGCCTGACCACCGCATCGTCTTTGTCACCGGCCCCTCGGGCGCCGGGCGGACAACCGCGATCCGGGTACTGGAAGATCTAGGTTACGAGGGCATCGACAACATCCCCCTGTCGCTCGTGCCCCGGCTGATTGACGGCGCGCCCCTCGGCCACCCGATCGCGCTGGGACTGGACGTCCGCAATCGCGACTTCAACGCAACCGCCCTGATTGAGCTGATCGACAGCCTGACCCGCGACCCGCGCGTGGCGCTGGATGTGCTCTATCTTGATTGCGCGCCTTCGGTCCTGATCCGCCGCTTTTCCGAAACCCGCCGCCGGCACCCGTTGGCCCCTGCCGAAACCCCGGCGCAGGGGGTGGAGCGTGAGATTGACCTTCTTGCCCCGATCCGCGTGCGGGCCGACCACCTGATCGACACCACGGATCTGACCCAGCATGATCTGAAGGCCGAGGTTGCGGCCCTGTTTGACACGAGCGCGACGGGCCGGCTGTCGGTCTCGGTGCAGTCCTTCAGCTACAAGCGTGGCATCCCGCGCGGCGTGGACATGATCTTTGACTGCCGGTTTCTGTCCAACCCGCACTGGCAGCCAGGATTGCGCGCGCTGGATGGCCGTGACCCTGCGGTTGAGGCCTTTGTGCGCAACGACCCCCGCTTTGCGGAATTCTTCCAGAAGTTGCAGGACATGCTTCTGTTTCTGCTTCCGGCCAATGTTGAGGAGGGCAAGGCCCACCTCGCCATCGGCTTTGGCTGTACCGGAGGGCAACACAGGTCGGTCGCCGTAGCGGAACTGGTCGGGAACGCGCTTGCAGATGCCGGCTGGCCAGTGTCAAAACGACACCGGGAACTTGAACGCAAGGCGGCCACAGGGCAGCCGGACGCAACGAAGGTGGCAATCGCTTGATCGGTATCGTGATCGTGGCGCATGGTGGGCTGGCGCGGGAATATCTCTCGGCGGTCGAGCATGTCGTGGGCAAGCAGGACGGGGTGCGCGCCATCGCGATTGAGGATGACCATGACCGCGCCGCCAAGCAGCAGGAAATCTGCGTGGCCGCCGATGCGGTGGATACCGGGCAAGGCGTGGTGCTGGTGACCGACATGTTCGGCGGGTCGCCTTCAAACCTGTCGCTCCCGGCCTGTGCCACCAGCGGGCGGCGCATTCTGTACGGCGCCAACCTGCCGATGCTGATCAAGCTGGCCAAGTCGCGCGACATGACCGTCCCAGACGCCGTGGCCGCGGCACTGGATGCCGGGCGCAAATACATCAACGCCCTTGATCTGGGCAGCGGGGCCTGACGGATGACCAGCCGAACCCTGCGCATCGTCAACGAAAAGGGCCTGCACGCCCGCGCCAGTGCCAAATTCGTCGAAGTGGTCGAGGCGCATGATGCAAGGGCCGAGGTGCTGAAAGACGGCCTCTCGGTTTCGGGCGACAGCATCATGGGGCTTTTGATGTTGGCAGCTTCACGCGGAACCACTATTGAGGTTCAGACATCCGGGGCAGAAGCGGGGAAGCTCGCCGATGCTCTGGAGGCGCTGGTTGCAGCCCGCTTCGGTGAGGAGTATTGAAGCGCGCTGGGGATGAAGGCAGTCGCTTCGTGACGGAACAGTCGCACATCGGTAAAGCGGGGGAACCGCTGGAGGGTCTGGCACCAATTGCCCAGGCAGAGCCCGTCTATGACATGCGCCGTCTGTCCTATGCGGGCACCTTCAAGAACCCGTTCAAGGCCGGTACGATTCGCGCCATCGAATGGATGACGGCCAAGGTTCAGCTTCTGCGCCTGATCCGCAGCTTTGAAAAATCCGGCGCCCCGCATGGCGCGCCCTTCTGGCCCAAGGCGATCCGCCATATGGGCATCCGGATCGACACCCCGCCGGAAGAGATTGCTCGAATCCCGGCCACAGGCCCGCTGGTTGTGGTGGCGAACCACCCCTCGGGCTTGGTGGACGGCATGGTCATGGCCGAGATGATCAACCGCGTCCGGTCTGACTTCAAGATCTTGACCCGGTCCCTGTTGACCGGGATCCCCGAGGTCGAGGAATTCATGATCCCCGTCCCCTTCCCGCATGAGGACAACGCCCGCGAGTTGGGCCTGCAGATGCGGGATGAGACGATGAAACACCTCAAGGCTGGCGGGGTCATCATCATCTTCCCAGCCGGCAAGGTCGCGATGAGCCCCGGCTGGTGGGGCAAGGCGGTTGAGGCAGAGTGGAACGTCTTCACCCACAAGATCGTCAAATCCTCGGGGGCGACGATCCTGCCGATCTACTTCCCCGGCCAGAACTCCCGCGCGTTCCTGATCGCCAACAAGGTCAGCGACACGATCCGCCAGGGCCTGCTGCTGTACGAGATCAAGCGCAGCCTCTTCAAGCCGCAGCGCCCGGTGATCGGTGAGCCGATTTCGGCTGAGGAGTTGAAGAAATGGGACGGCAACCCGAGGGGGTTCCTGGCCTGGCTGAGGGAGCATACGCTGGCGTTGGGGAAGTAGGCTCGTCGCTTTACCACAGACGACTTTGGGCGGCTGCTGGAAGCGTTGCTGAAGCCACTGAAAAGCATTGCTTTTCAACTTATGGAGCAGTTAGTTTCGGTTGGGCGAAGTCCGCTCAAACGAATTGGAGAGAACCATGGGTTCGATGCGTTTCACACACCTGCCTTTGCTTCTTCTGATCTCGGCATGTGTAAGCTCTGAACCACAAATCGATCCATCGACCAATCTGTCGACTGATCCGGTCTTGACCAGCTTTCTGCGAAGCTTTGAAGCAGGTTGTATCGCGAACGCGCCAACATTCGCAGAAGCAAACGTAAGGGCTGCATTTGCGGCCAACCAGCCCTTCTTGGGGCCGGGCATGGCCTACATCGCCAGCGGCGATGGAGACGGCTCTTGCCGTGTGACAGTCAAGGGCTATGGCCGGGACCGGCCCATGCCTACGGTGGGCGACACGAACCGCCTTGGGCAGTCGCTGGCAAGTCGCGTTGGCGGATCATTGAAGCCGAAAAGCGCGGATACGGGTGCAGGAAGTGCGCAGGTCCGTGCAAATGGCTCGCGCTACAATGTTTTTGCTTTCGTCAGCCCTGACGGAACGCTGACTCTGTCCGTATTCGACTGAGGTTTCCTCGCGCGGTACAGCAAGGCGTAGGGTGGGTGTAAACCCACCAATCGCACGTGCTCTTCCGCGTTAGAAGGTACGGTTCACCCACCAATTCAGCTTATGCTGCTCATGGGTCTTTGTCGTATTTCTCGCAAAGAATAATGTATGCGTTGGCTGCTGTGATTAATGCGAATGAGCCCAATGCCTGCATTCCGTTGCTCGGGCTCCAGTAGCGGTCCAACAGTAAGATGACGATCGCAGAGACAATTAGAGGAATGATCGCAGTGAAAAGCATGTAACAAAATGGCGGAGAAACACCTTGACCATGCCGGCTACCAGGAAAGTGTGCCTTCAGTCTTTTGTACAGCCGATAGTAAAGCATCACTCACCCTTGATGCACATCTGCCTTGCCTACCGCGTTGGCACCGGCACTTCACCCCGGTAATCATAAAACCCCCGCTGCGTCTTGCGCCCCAGCCACCCCGCCTCCACATACTTCGTCAGCAAGGGACAGGGGCGATACTTGGTATCCGCCAACCCCTCATGCAGCACGTTCATGATAGACAGGCAGGTATCCAGCCCGATGAAATCCGCCAGTTCCAGCGGGCCCATCGGGTGGTTGGCGCCCAGCTTCATTGACTCGTCGATGGATTTCACCGACCCCACGCCTTCATAGAGCGTATAGACCGCCTCGTTGATCATCGGCATCAGGATGCGGTTGACAATGAAGGCCGGGAAGTCCTCGGAACTGGAGGCGGTCTTGCCCAGCTTCCGCACCACCTCGTGCAGCGTCTCCCAGGTCTCCTGATCGGTCGCGATGCCGCGGATCAGTTCCACCAGTTGCATCACCGGCACCGGGTTCATGAAGTGGAAGCCCATGAACTTTTCCGGCCGATCTGTCCGGCTGGCAAGGCGCGTGATGGAAATCGACGAGGTGTTTGACGTCAGGATCGTTGAAGGCTTCAGGTGCGGCAGAAGGTCCTCGAAGATCGCGGTCTTCACGGTCTCTCGCTCCGTCGCGGCCTCGATGATCAGGTCGCACTGGCCCAGATCGGTCAGCTTCAGCGTGGTCTTGATCCGCTCCATCGCGGCGCGTTTGTCGGCGGGCATGACCTTCCCGCGTGCGACCTGGCGTTCGATGTTGCGTTCGATCACCACCAGCGCCTTGGACAGGCTGTCTTCCGAAATGTCGGTCATCAGCACGTCATAGCCCGCAAGCGCAAAGACATGGGCGATGCCGTTGCCCATCTGCCCTGCGCCGACCACGCCCACCTGTTTGACTTCCATCGCGCCGCCTCCTGCTTCGCTTCCGCTTATGCCCGCTGCCCCCTTTGCGTGCAAGGATGGGTGGCGCGGGGGCAAAATACCTACAGTTTTCCCTAACCGCCCGATTTTAGCCATTCGACAACCCCTGTCTGCAACGCTTGGCGAGGGTAAGTGAAGATTGGGTGATGTGATGATGCCGGTTCAGGCGGGCGCAGAGGCGCTTGACTATTTCCCATGCCGTTACGGGCTGTCGCGGGCGATGTTTCGTGGCCCGGAGCGGGATCTGTCGGGGCCCTATATCGTGGCGCTTGGCGGATCGCCGACCTTTGGGAAGTATGTGGCCCAGCCCTATCCGGCTCTCTTGGAACAGGCGACAGGGCAGCCAGTGGCCAATCTGGGCGGGTTGAACGCGGGGCTGGATTTCTACCTGTCCGATCCGTCGGCCTTGCGCGTCGCCTCACGCGCGCGGGTGGCTGTGGTGCAGATCACCGGGGCGGACGCGCTGTCGAACCCGTTCTACCAGGTGCACGTCCGCCGGAATGACCGGTTTGTTGCCGCAACCCCGGCACTGCGCGCGCTGTACCCTGAGGTGGATTTCACCGATATCCACTTTACTCGTCACCTCTTGCAGGTTCTGGCGCGCACCGATGCCACCCGGTTTGAAACGCTACACCGCGTGCTGCAAGACACCTGGCTGGCCCGCATGCGGCAGTTGATGGCGCATCTGCCTTTGCGGCGGGTGCTCTTGTGGCTGGCCGATGCCCCGCCGCCCGAGATAGCCACTGAGGTTGAAACGGGAACCGGCCCGCTTTTGGTGGATGCCGGAATGCTCGCGGCACTGGCGCCGATCACCACTGCCATGGTTGAGGCTGTGCCCAGCCCCGCCGCCCGGGCGGAAGGGCTGGCCCGGATGCAGGTTCCCCAGACCGAGATTGATCTGGCCCGCAATTTGCCCCCCTCAGCCGTCCATGATGAGGTGGCGGCGCTGCTGGTGCCGGTGCTAAGAGGGCTCTTGTGAGCAATGAAAAAGGGGTCGCTTTCGCGACCCCTGATCCATGAATCGGTCGATGCCACCCTTAAAGTTTTTCGATCAGTTCCGGCACGGCGGTGAAGAGGTCCGCAACCAGCCCATAATCGGCCACCTGGAAGATCGGCGCCTCTTCGTCCTTGTTGATTGCGACGATGACCTTGCTGTCCTTCATCCCTGCGAGGTGCTGGATCGCCCCAGAGATACCGACGGCAACGTACAGGTCCGGCGCCACGACCTTGCCGGTCTGCCCGACCTGCCAGTCGTTCGGCGCATAGCCTGAGTCTACTGCAGCCCGGCTTGCACCCACTGCGGCGTTCAGCTTGTCGGCCAGACGTTCGATCATCGCGAAATCGGCCTGGCTGCCCACGCCGCGCCCACCGGACACCACGATGCCGGCACTGGTCAGATCCGGCCGGTCGCTGGAGGCGACGCGGTCTTCAACCCAGGCCGACATGCCGCCATCGACGGAGGCAGAGGTCTTCTCGACCGGGGCCGAACCGCCCTTGCCCGCCGCGTCAAAGGTTGCGGTGCGGATCGTCATCACCTTCTTCGCGTCCGAGGATTTGACCGTCTGGATCGCGTTTCCGGCATAGATCGGCCGGTCAAAGGTGGAAGCGTCGTGGACCGCCAGCACTTCGGAAATCACCATCACATCCAGCATCGCCGCCACACGCGGCAGCACGGATTTCGACAGGGCACCCGACGGGGCGACGATATGCTCAAAGTCCCCGGCCAACGACACGACCAGCGCCGCGGTCGGCTCGGACATGCCATGGCAATAGGCGTGATCGTCCGCGAAAAGGACCTTGGCCACGCCCTGCAGCGTCGCAGCTTCGGCCGCAGCTGCATCGCCGCCGGTACCTGCCACCAGCACCGTCACCGGGCCAAGGCTTTTCACAGCGGTCAGGGCCTTGGCAACCTGATCGGTCGCCAGTTGGCCTTCATTCACATCGGCAAGAAGAAGAACGGCCATCAGATCACCCCCGCTTCGTCTTTGAGTTTCGCAATCAGTTCCGCGACCGAGGCGACCTTGACGCCCGCCTTGCGGCCCGCCGGTTCCACCGTTTTCAGAACCGTCAGGCGCGGCGCAACGTCAACGCCGTAATCCGCCGGCGTCTTCATCGCCAAGGGTTTGGCCTTGGCCTTCATGATGTTCGGCAGGCTGGCATAGCGCGGATCGTTCAGGCGCAGGTCAACCGTGATGATCGTCGGCATCTTGACGGTAATGGTCTGCAAGCCACCGTCCACTTCGCGGGTGACGCGGGCATGGTCGCCCTCGATCGCGACTTCCGAGGCAAAGGTTGCCTGCGACCAGCCCAGAAGGGCGGCCAGCATCTGCCCGGTGGCATTCATGTCATTGTCGATGGCCTGCTTGCCGCACAGGACCAAGCCAGGGCCCTCTTCCTTGACCACAGCCGCCAGCAGCTTGGCCACAGCAAGGGGTTCGATGTCGGTGTGCACATTGTCGGTGGCTTCGATCAGGATCGCCCGATCAGCACCCATCGCGAGCGCATTGCGCAGGGTTTCCTGCGCCTGCTTCACGCCGATTGAGACAACGACCACTTCGGTCGCGATGCCCTTTTCCTTCAGGCGGATCGCCTCTTCCACGGCGATTTCGTCGAAGGGGTTCATCGACATCTTCACGTTGGCAAGGTCAACACCCGACCCATCCGCCTTGACGCGCACCTTCACGTTATAGTCGATTACCCGCTTGACCGGGACCAATACCTTCATGGGCCGCACTCCTTGTCCGACGCGGCCCCCAAGGCCGCACAAGCTCTCGTCCGCCTGTTACCGGATCGGGGCACATCGCAACAGAGCAAATACGACCGGTTGCGGCAATCGGACGCCGCGTTCTGATCGTCGGCCCCGATCAGGAACCCCAGATAGCCCTGCCGCAAAGCCGCCTTCAATTGGCCATCTGTTAACGCATATTGCCCGACAGACTGTTCACGGTTCGGCAGTGATCCTTCGGTCGCGGTGCCAGTTTCGGAGCGTGCCTGGGATATTAAGACAGTAACGCGGTTACAGACGGGTTGGAGAAACGATAATGGTGGATGGAGATACTGCCTGGTTAATGATGTCGACGGTGCTGGTGCTGTTCATGACACTGCCAGGCCTCGCACTGTTCTATGGTGGCTTGGTGCGCGCGTCGAATGTGCTTTCGGTGTTTCTGCAGTGTTTCGCGATCACCTTCGTGGTGTCGCTTTTGTGGTTCGCACTTGGGTATTCCATTGCTTTCGGAAGCGGCAACGCGGTCTGGGGCGGCCTTGGCAAGATCTTCCTGGCCGGAGTTGGACCCGATACCCTGCGCGGGACCGTGCCGGAAAACGTGTTCTTCCTGTTCCAGATGACCTTCGCGATCATCACGCCCGCACTGATCATCGGCGCCTTTGTGGAACGGGCGCGCTTTGTCTTCGTCCTGGTCTTTTCAGGCCTCTGGATGCTTCTGGTCTTCTCGCCAATCGCCTATTGGGTTTGGGGCGGCGGGTTCCTGGGCGACGGTGGAATCTGGGGTGCGACCGGGGTGCGTGACTTTGCCGGCGGCATCGTGGTGCACGTGACCGCAGGGGTCGCGGCGTTGGTTCTGGCACTGATGATGGGCCGGAGGATTGACACCAGCCAGGTGCCGCACAACCCGGGTTATGTTCTGATCGGCGCGGGGATGCTGTGGGTCGGCTGGTTCGGCTTCAACGGTGGCTCGGCGCTGGCGGCGAATGGCGCGGCGGCCAGCGCGATGGCGGTCACGCACATCGCCGCCGTGGCAGGGGCCGTTGCATGGACCATCTGGGAGGGCGTGCGGACCGGAAAGATCACTCTGGTCGGCATGGTGTCGGGCCTGGTGGCCGGGCTTGCAACGGCAACGCCGACAGCCGGCTTCATCCACCCGGTTGCCGCGATGATCAGCGGCGGGATCGCTGGCGTGGTTTGCCTGGAGGCGCAGATGCTCATCCGTCAGCGGCTGAAGATCGATGACTCGCTTGATGTTTTCGCGGTGCACGGCATCGGTGGCGCGCTGGGAATCGTTCTGCTGGCCGTGTTCGGAGAAGCGACGTTCCTTGCCCAAGTGGGGTCGCTGCTGATCTGCGTCACCTGGACCGTCGTGATGACCTACGTCATCGCGCAACTTCTGCGCGGGATCATTCCGATGCGTGTCAGCCCCGAAGACGAATCGCAGGGCCTGGACTTCTCGGCCCATGGCGAGCGGGCGTATCTTCTGGACACCTGAGGCTACAGGTAGATTCGAAGCTTCAAGGGGCCGCCGTTGGGCGGCCCCTTTTAATGCGGGACCTGGATTGCAACTTTGAATTGATCAGTGTTTCGGGCGCTGCAACCCAACCGTTCAAGCTGCGCAAGGATATTCCCGAATTCGACAAACGGCCAAATTTCGCCAGATTGTTATCAAAATAATATCTTCTAAGCGTTCGGGCCCAGTGGCCCTCTAAAAAGCATGCGGCCTGAAAATTGTGAGTAAGTGAGATCGATATGTTAAACTCAGATCAGCGTGAAAGTGCGGTTGGGGATCAGGACCAGACGAACGACGAACTTCCTCCGGGAACGAAGCTTTCGAACGGTACCTACACGATCGTCGAGCACCTGAAATCGGGCGGTTTCGGCATCACTTACCTGGCGACGGACACGCTTGGCCGGCGGGTCGTCATCAAGGAGTGCTTCCCCAGCGGCATCTGCGCCCGGGCCTCGCAGGCTGTGAAGGCCCGCTCGCGGATCTATGTCGCGAACGTAGCCAACCTTGTCGAAAAGTTCGTCGCTGAAGCGCACAGTCTGGCAAAATTGACGCACCCGAACATCGTGAAAGTCCACCAGGTCTTCAAGGAAAACGAGACGGCCTACATGGCGCTCGACTATGTCGAAGGGCATGATCTTCACGAGGTCATGAGAACCTCATCCCTGGCGCTGACGCCGGCCGGAGTGCGCTCGACGCTCTTGAAGTTGCTCGATGCAGTCGGGGCCGTGCATGAGAAAGGCCTGCTGCATCGCGACATCTCGCCCGACAACATCCTGATCGATTCCAAACGCCAGCCGATCCTGATCGACTTCGGTGCCGCGCGTGAACAAGAGCGGACCGAAAGTGCCACTTCGACCTTGCACGTGGTAAAGGATGGCTATTCGCCGCAAGAGCTTTACCTCAGTGGTGGAGGCGAACAGGGCCCGTGGAGCGACCTGTATTCGCTGGCCGCAAGCTTCTACCATGTCATCACCGGTGAGGCGCCGGAAAGCAGCCAGGCCCGACTGGCTGCGCTTGCCTCGAATACTGACGACCCATGTGTTCCTTTGGCGGGACGGTTCGATGAGTATGAGCCGACCTTCCTGGCTGCCATCGACAAGGCAATGTCGGTCCTGCCGAAGCAGCGGATGCAGTCGGCGCGGCAATGGCTGTCCGCCATCACCGAAGGCGAGGGCGGCAAGGTCGTGCAAATGCCGATCGAGCCGTCGCGGATTGTGACGCCGATGACCCGGGTGACCCGTCTTGAGGCCGAGGCCGCCCGCAAGAAGATTGGCCCGATCGCGCTGGTCGGCGGGGTGGCCGCGCTGGCCATTGTTGTGACGGGTGTCTTCCTGGCCATGCCACGCGGCGATGCAGCAGCGCCGACTGCTGGATCGGCGGTGGTCGGAAAGGGCTCGGCCGCCAAAACCGCAGCGGGCGTTGAGTTGCCGGTAGAAGCGAAACCCGCCGCAGAGGCTGTCGTAGCCACGGCGGCGGCGGCCCCTGCCCCTGCACCTGCACCTGCGGCGGAGCCTGTCGCTGCTCCTGCTCCTGAGCCTGCCCCTGCTGCTTCGGCTGACATCACTGCCGTTGCAGCGCTCACTTCGAACTGGATGGTTGATCTGCCGTTTGCCGCGTCCGCCGACGACCCGACCACGGTTTCCACCACGAGGGGTACGGTGCCCGACTGGCTGATCCCGGGCGTCAAGATCACTGCTGTCAACGGGACCGCGATCAACAGCCTTGTCGAGGTTTCCGCCATTCTTCGCGAAACCGAGGAGGCTGGCGATGCCGCCACGATCAAGGCCACGCTGACAGCCGTCAACGCAGTCGGCCAGTCCGACCAGACGATCGAACTTCCGGTTGTGCATCGGGTAATTCTGGTTTCGGGCGCGGAGTTCCAGGTGCGATTTGTCGACGCGGCTTGGCGGACCGAAGTCACGCGCTTGCCTGACGGCTATTCCGGCGAGTTGCGTGCCGGAGACATCATCGTCGGCCATGTGAAAAGCGGTGCGCGGATGACTGGGCCGAATGACCTGAAGGCAGCGCTTGAAGGCGAGATCATCACTGGCGCCCGCAGCACCACGCTGGCGGTGCAACAGGATGCTCAGATGTGGGTGGTGACCTTCCCGCTCCCGGGCTGACGGCCTAGCGCGTCAGACCGGGCACCCAGAGGACGTCATCCTTGCCATCATTGTTGGCAATCCGACCTGCCACGAAAAACCAGTCGCTGAGGCGGTTGAGGTAGCGCACCGCTTCGGGGTTCACGTCCTCCATCGTGGCGGTTTCCACCACCAGCCGTTCGGCGCGGCGGCAGACGGTGCGGCAGAGATGAAGCTGCGCCGCCAGCACCGATCCGCCCGGCAGGATGAAGCTGCGCAGCGGCGTCAGCTTTTCGTTCATCGCGTCAATCTCACGCTCCAGCCGGTTGACCTGGACTTCGATCATCCGCAGGGGGGTGTAAGACAGGCCAGCGTCGAGATGCCGGTCGGGGGTGCAAAGGTCTGCGCCCAGATCAAAGAGATCATTGGAGATACGCTTGAGCGCATCCGCCATGTCGCCCGCGGCATGCAGGCGCGCAAGGCCAACGGTGGCATTGGTTTCATCCACCGTGCCATAGGCGCTGACCCGGATCGAGTGTTTGGCAACCCGAGCGCCATTGCCCAGCGCGGTTTCCCCGGCGTCGCCGGTTTTCGTGTAGATCTTCGACAGTACGACCATTTTCTTCCCCGTGACGTGACGCGTCAGTTGCCGGATGAGCGCAGCCAGGCGAAGGCCACGATGGCGATGACCGCCACGAACTGTACCCCGAGGCGCCAGCGCATGATTTTGTTGGCGTTACGCTTGTTGAACTCACCACCCTTGGCAAAGGTGCCGATCCCGAACAGAAGGATCGCCAGAACGACCAGACAGGCGATGATGGCGAAAGCGAAAAGTGGATCGGAAAACATCGGCGCACTCCCTTTCCGGGTGATTTAGGGTCAGGCGTGGCAAAAGCGAAGCCAAATTTCTTGAGTAAGAAATTTGCCAAGGATTTTACTGAAGATCCTTGTTCTCGGCGCCCCTGCGATCAGCCCTTCGCGATCAGCCAGTCCAGCGCCCTTGTCGGCAGAAGGCGCCGGGCAAAGCCCATCAGATAGGTCGGCACCGTCACATAGTAGCGCGCCTTTGGCCGACGTGCCTCAAGCGCGTGGATCAGCCTGGCGGTCACGGCGGCGGGTTCCAGCTCGAACGCGTCTTTCTTGGTCTTCTTGTCGTAAAGCCGCCCGCGCAGGGTCAGGTACTGATCGCGCCGGGCTGACTGTTCCCAGTCGATCCACTTTTCAAAATGCGGAATGGCATTTTCGCGGATTTTCGTGGCGATGGGGCCGGGTTCGATCAGGATCACCTCGATCCCGGTGCCCTTCATCTCGATCCGCATCACGTCGCTCAGGCCTTCCATCGCGAACTTGGTCGCGACATAGGCCCCCCGCCAGGTCAGTCCGACCAGCCCTAGGACGGAGGAGCAGTTGATGATCCGCCCATGGCCTTGCGCCCGCATGAGGGGGATCACCCGGCGCGTGAGGTCATGGTAGCCAAAAAGGTTGGTCTCAAATATCTCGCGCAGCGCACCGCGGGGCAGATCTTCAACAGCGCCGGGGCAGGCGAAGGCGCCGTTGTTGAACAGCGCGGCCAGCGTGCCGCCGGTGCGCGCCACGACCTCGGCCACGGCCTGCGCGATGCTGTCTTCGTCGGCGTAGTCGAGGCGAAAGCTTTCCAGCCCTTCCACCCGCAGCCGGTCACAATCCGCTTCTTGCCGACAGGTCGCAAACACCCGCCAACCGCGTGCCTTCAGCGTTCGCGCCGCATCAAGGCCGATGCCGGAGGAACATCCGGTGATCAGGATCGACCGTTCCGGCATGGGTCAGGGTGCCTCGGGGCTCAGGTAGCGCAGCGCCACATAGCCTTCGAGCCCGTCGCCCTGAATGACGATCCGCGCCCATTCGCCATCAATCGCCGACACCAACAGGGCGGCCTCGCCACTGGCCAGTTTGTCCAGAATCTCCGCCTCGGTCGATGGGGCAGCCCGCACGTTGACCGAAGTAGCGTTGACGTACCAGATTCCCTCGGCGGGCACTGCAGCGGGCTGATCGGCGACCGGGGCGGTTCCGTCTTCACCCGGCACCAATTCGTTGCCAAGGGATGACAGGGTAAAGACCGGCTCTTCCACAGCCTGAACAACTTCGCGCGCCGGTTCGACGTAAGGTTCGGGTGCTGCTGCGGCAACCGGTTCCACCACCGGTTCCGCCTCAGCCTGCACCACAGGCGCGGGCTGCGGCGCGGCTGCGACGACCATCGGCGCTGCCTCTTCCGCTGCAGTGGTCACCGGCGCTGGCCCTTCGGCCGCTGCCTTGGCCAGCCCTGGGCGCTTTTGCCCCCGGTCCTCGCCCAGAAGCATAAGCGCGCCAACCATGGCCGCACAAAGAAACAACGTTAGACGCAGCATGGGTATTTCCATTCTTGGATTGCCCCGTCTTAACACAGGCCGGGCGGCGGGGTTGAGTCCTAATCGCACCACTTCGCCCGATGATGCAATCCTGCCGCGCAAGCCATCTGGACCGACGCGCCTGACCGTCATACACAACATGCATGACCACCGATGATGACGAACCCAAGATCGAGGGGCCGACCAGCCTCACCGTATCTGAACCCCTCTCCCGCGCGATCGGCGAGAGGTATCTGACCTATGCGCTCTCCACCATCATGCACCGCGCGCTGCCCGATGCGCGCGACGGTCTGAAACCGGTCCACCGCCGAATCCTTTGGGCGATGCGGCGGCTGCGTCTGACACCGACGGGGGGCTTCCTAAAATCCGCCAAGATCGCCGGTGACACGATGGGGGACTTTCACCCCCACGGCGACGCGGCGATCTATGATGCCATGGCGCGCCTCGCCCAAGACTTCAACATGCGCTACCCGCTGGTCGACGGGCAGGGCAATTTCGGCAATATCGACGGCGATAACCCGGCCGCCAGCCGCTATACCGAAGCGCGGGTGACCGCAGCGTCCGAGGCGCTGATGGAGGGCATCGACGAGACCGCCGTCGACTTCCGCCCGAACTATGACGGCCGTCTGGAAGAGCCGGTGGTGCTGCCCGCCGCCTTCCCGAACCTTTTGGCAAACGGGTCTAGCGGCATCGCCGTCGGCATGGCCACGAACATCCCGCCCCACAACCTTGATGAGCTGATCGACGGTTGTCAGGCGCTACTGGCCGACCCGGACCTTTCGACCGAAGCTTTGGTTGCCCTGATCCCCGGCCCCGATTTCCCAACCGGCGGCGTGATCGTGGAACCCCGCGACAGCATCCTTGAGGCCTACGCCACCGGTCGCGGCGCGTTCCGGCTGCGGGCGAAATGGCAGGTCGAGGACCTTGGCCGTGGCACCTGGCAGATCGTTGTCACCGAGATTCCCTATCAGGTCCAGAAATCGAAGCTGATCGAAAAGCTGGCCGAGCTTATCCAGATCAAGAAGGTTCCCCTCCTCGCCGATGTCCGCGACGAATCTGCCGATGACGTTCGTCTGATTCTGGAACCACGCGTCCGCACGGTGGACCCCGATGTGCTGATGGGCAGCCTCTTCAAGAACTCGGACCTTGAGGTGCGGTTTTCGCTCAACATGAATGTGCTGATCGATGGGCGAGTGCCGAAGGTCTGTTCGCTGAAAGAAGTGCTGCGCGCGTTCCTTGATCACCGTCGCGAGGTGTTGCGGCGGCGTAGCTTGCACCGGATGGAGAAGATCGACGCGCGGCTGGAGATCTTGGGCGGCCTGCTGATCGCCTATCTGAACCTGGACCGGGTGATTGACATTATCCGATACGACGACGACCCGAAACTCGCCTTGATGGCCGAAGACTGGTCAAAATCCCACATTCGGGCAACGTCGGAAAAGGACTACAAGCCTCCCGCCAAAGGGCTGGGCGTGCTGACCGAAAACCAGGCCGAAGCTATCCTGAACATGCGCCTGCGATCGTTGCGGCGGCTGGAAGAGATGGAGCTGAACGCCGAACGCGACGCCCTGACCAAGGAACGCGCCGACCTGGCCGACCTTCTGGCAAACGACCGCCGCCAGTGGAAACGCGTCGGCTCCGACCTGAACGAAGTGCGCAAGCTTTACGGCAAGGCCACCGTTCTGGGTGCCCGCCGCACCCAGTTTGCCGACGCGGCCGAGATCGAAGACGTGCCCTATGAGGCGATGATCGAGCGCGAGCCGATCACCGTGATCTGCTCGAAAATGGGTTGGATCCGGGCGATGAAGGGCCATGTCGATCTGGCGGCGGAGCAGAAGTTCAAGGACGGCGACGGTCCGCGCTTTGCTTTCCACGCCGAGACAACGGACAAGATCCTGTTGGTCGCCGAAAACGGCCGGTTCTTCACGCTTCTTGGCGCGAACCTGCCAGGCGGGCGCGGAATGGGGGAACCTGTACGCCTTATGGTCGACCTGCCAAACGACACCGGCATCACCCATTTGATGATCTATCGCCCTGGGGAAAAGCTGCTCCTTGCCTCCAGCGCGGGGGATGGGTTCATCGTGCCGTCCGAGGAGTTGGTGGCCCAAACCAAAGCCGGCAAGGCCGTGCTGACGGTGCGCGACGGTGTGAAGACTGCCGTGTGCATCAAGGTGCTCGGCGACACCATTGCCGTGGTGGGCGACAATCGCAAAATGCTGGTTTTTCCGCTGGCAGAGCTGCCGGAAATGGCCAAAGGCAAGGGCGTGCGGTTGCAAAAGTACAAGGACGGCGGGTTGTCGGACGCGATCACCTTCCAACTGGCTGAAGGGCTGTCGTGGAAGGACCCCGCCGGGCGCACCCGCACGGAAACCGACCTCGCCGAATGGCAGGGCGCGCGCGCTACGGCCGGCAAGATGGCACCGCGCGGCTTTCCAAGGGACAACCGCTTTACCTGACCCGGCGCTCGTCGATGACTGCGTCACTCCTCACTGACCGTGCAACGAGAAGACGAAGTCGAACGAGGAGCATAACCCGTGACGCCCAATCAGGCTTGAATTTCCCGCCCCGGCGGGCTAAGTCGCCGCGCGTGTAACTTGGGGGTCCCTCGCGGCCCGATCAAAGCAAGGCGGAATTCGCAATGGGCAAGGCAAAGTTTGAACGGAACAAACCGCACGTCAACATTGGCACGATCGGCCACGTTGACCACGGCAAGACGACGCTGACGGCGGCGATCACGAAGTATTTTGGCGAATTCCGCGCCTATGACCAGATCGACGGCGCGCCGGAAGAGCGGGCTCGCGGGATCACGATCTCGACCGCGCACGTGGAATATGAGACCGAGGCGCGTCACTACGCTCACGTCGACTGCCCCGGCCACGCCGACTATGTGAAGAACATGATCACCGGTGCCGCGCAGATGGACGGCGCGATCCTCGTGTGCGCCGCCTCGGACGGCCCGATGCCCCAGACGCGCGAGCACATCCTGCTCGGCCGTCAGGTCGGCATTCCCTACATGGTCTGCTACATGAACAAGATCGACCTCGTCGACGACGAGGAACTGGTCGAACTCGTGGAAATGGAAATCCGCGAGCTCTTCTCCAGCTACGAATACCCCGGCGATGACATTCCGATCGTCAAGGGCTCGGCCCACCAGGCCATGATCGGTGAGCGCAAGGACATCGGCGAGGACTCGATCCGCGCGCTGATGAAGGCCGTGGACGACTACATCCCGACCCCGGCCCGCGCCATCGACCAGCCCTTCCTGATGCCGATCGAAGACGTGTTCTCGATCTCGGGCCGTGGCACGGTTGTCACCGGCCGGATCGAGCGTGGCGTGATCAACGTCGGCGACGAAATCGAAATCGTCGGCATCCGCGACACCAAGAAGTCGGTCTGCACCGGCGTCGAGATGTTCCGCAAGCTCCTCGACCGTGGGGAAGCTGGCGACAACGTCGGCATCCTTCTGCGCGGCATCGACCGTGAGGGCGTGGAACGTGGCCAGGTGCTGTGCAAGCCGAAGTCGGTGAACCCGCACACCAAGTTCGAAGCCGAGGCCTACATCCTGACCAAGGAAGAAGGCGGGCGCCACACCCCGTTCTTCGCGAACTACCGCCCGCAGTTCTACTTCCGCACGACGGACGTGACCGGGACCGTGCAGCTGCCGGAAGGCACTGAAATGGTCATGCCGGGCGACAACCTGAAGTTCGTGGTCGAACTGATCGCCCCGATCGCGATGGAAGAAAAACTCCGCTTCGCCATCCGCGAAGGCGGCCGCACCGTCGGCGCAGGCGTCGTCTCGAAAATCATCGCGTAAGGGAAGGCTGGGCGATATCGCCCGCGTCACGCATTCGAAATCGGGAACGGCCGCCCATATGGGCGGCCTTTTCCTTGCCGGCGCACTGATTGGCGCAAAGCGGCAGGTTCAGGGTCTGCGGCCCTCGACCAGTGCCTTCAGCCGGTGCAGCGATTGCTCCCATCCCGCGCCGATTTCGTCCAGCGCCGCGCGGGCCGCAGCCACACCCGTGGGGTCGCCCTGCCAGATCACCTCGCGTCCACGCCGTTCACTGCGCACAAGGGAGCCTGCTTCCAGCACCTTAAGGTGTTTCGTCACCCCTTGACGGCTGATCGGCAGATCCCGCGCCAGATCCGAGATCGACCGGCCCTCGGACCCCAGCGCGGCGACGAGCTGCATTCGGACCGGATCGCCAAGGGCCGCAAAGACCTTTGCCGGCTCAGCCGACATGCGATTTCAACTGCGCCAATTGGAACTCCCAGCCTTCGGTATTTTCCCGTAGAAGCCGTGCGCCAAGCCCGGGCGTGAAGTCGGCGAAGCCACTCTCCGTTACGGTGACCCGCGTCCCGTCGGGTACAGCCTTCAGCGCGAACTCGACCCGTGTCCAGGGCGCTTCGTCTTCAAGGGTCCGGTTGGCCTCGAAATCCCATTGTGGCCAGTCGAAGGCAAAGCGATGCGGCGGCTCCAAGGCGACGGTCCGCGCCGTGAAGGGAAGACCCGCGACCTGCGACATGGTCATTGTTCCGCTGGTGATTTCGCCCACCCGGAATGGCCCGTCGAGGCGCACCTGAAACCAGGTGCCGAACTCTTCCGTCAGGGCCCTGTATATGCGGTCTGGTGCGGCAAAGATGACGATCTCGCGGGTGACGCTGTCAGTCTGGTGTTGATCCATTGCGCAGCCTCCTGGTTGCCAATATGGAGTGGCGTTTGAATTATGCAACCAGAAAGTTGCGCAAATGCCCGACTGAAGCTTGATTTGACGATTGGGTCCTTCCGCCCAACATTGTTCGCCTGACCACATTGGGGAGGCCAGCGATGCGTCAAATGTTCGCCGGCAGGACCCGGCCCGAAATGAAAACGTCACCCACCGCCCGCAACTGAACGGTCAGTCGACTAGCATCCGGCCGGAACCGAACAGTCTGGTACCGTCACCGTGCCGCTCGAGTGGTCAATCCACAACGCGGTCCATGAGCGGCATGCCAATGTCTGCGCCATCGTCCACAGCCAAGCGCCCAACGCCCGCATCTTCGGTTCAGAATAATGGCCCCTGATCCTGATCAGCCATGACGGATGCGTCTTGGGCAGCGCGCTCGGGGTTCTTTGACCGGCCAACCAATACCATTCTCGACACCAAAGCCAAGGGTCGGTTGGTTGATGCCTTTGGAGCGGGAAAGGTGATCCAGTTCAAGAACAACAGTATTGTCACCTTTAGGAAATGCATTCGCGGCGCCACCATGCTTGCCTGGTGCTTGGAGCAGGCCTGCGCATTGCAACCTCGTGCAAAGGCGAGTGGCCACCTCTCCGGCTCGGACGGTGAGGAAATACGTGACAAGAACGCGTTCATTTTCAGCGATTTGGCGATTGCGATATACTTGAGGTCATTCGAACGCGAGGTGCTTCGCGTCAAATCGAGTCAGCAGCTGCTGCAATACAGGTGCGGATCATGCCTAAACAAAAGATGTCCGGAAAATCGGTCTTTGCATGAGAAGAAATTACGGCACTCGGCGCAGTGGTTTTTTTATACCGGCTGAGACACCGATGTTGACGAAGATGATCTTAGTTGACTGCCTTACATCGGTATACCTGGCCCGGTACAAAGGCGGTTCTTGGACGTGGATGACAGGTTTCGGGATCAGGTGGCCGATACCCATATGCGGAACGGGATCGATCTTTCCAGTCGGATCGCGATGGTGCTCTATTGGTGGTTACAGCATGCTGAGCAATTGCATCTTGTGGTTCAAGACGCGGCACGAGGGCGTTTGGCGATGCTGAATTGAGGCATCCGCATGCTAAAACAGCGCGAACCAGTTCTAGCAGTTGCCGACTGAAGTTGGCTTCGGTTGCCTCGATTACCCATTCTCGCATCTGGCGGCTTTCGCCGGCGATGTCGACATTCAGGACATTGAACAGAGAAGCCGTCGCATGACGCTGAAACTGGAATGCGGGCATCCGTTGGCGCTGTCGGCGAGATTGGCATTACTGAAGAGAATCCTGCGGCCATTTTTTTGGCTGTTGCGGATAGGTGGCGAAGGCGTTGGCCCGGCAGGCTTGGTTCGATGTTGCGCCACAATCCGACCCGGGATGCCGCACTTCTGGACTTTCACTGCGCGCGAAAACTTGGTCCTTTAAGTGCGGCCGCAACGGAATGGATCTCAGCCTTGTCTTGCGCAAGTGGAAAAGCTGATGCTCTGGTTTCTGCCATTCGGCTTGGTGACTGCGTTAGCGAACACACCCTTCTGGTTGCGGGGGCGGGCGAGCGCACCAAGATCGTTCACAAGGCGCAGTCGTTTGATGCGCGGGTATCGGGCGCTCTGGCAACGCTGCGACTTCCTGCCAGCCATAGTCCTGGGGCATACACATTTGCAGACGTTCTCGACATACCGGCAACGGTAACAGGCGGACCCCAAAGCGGGCCGCGAAATGGCTATGTCGCAATCTTTTGCATCATGAGGGATGGGGCGTTCATTCCCGCCTCCCCACGACGAACTGGCCCAGCCACAGTGCTATCACCGACCGACAGTCCACCCCGATCATCTCCAACCGCACGAGCAGGCGTCCGTGGAAAGCGCAGGGCGCGGCGGCAATCGCCAGAAACAAGACCCTGAGCGCCACCCAGTACGTCGGCCGCGCGCTCTGGAAACGATGGACCAGATAGCATGCAAGAAGCCGGATCGTTGCAAAGATACTGTATATCAAGGCCTTCGGTGAACGCTTCAGCGCAAGACAGCCCGACACCGAAACTGCAGAAATCCAGATCCGCCTCGCACAGATGAACCGCTTTTCACCTCTTGGTTTTGCCGAGATCATTTGCGTGTCGCGATGCTGATGGGAAAAAATTCGTATGCCTTCGGCAAGAGCTGCACAACAACGCCCGTCCTGAAAAGCCGTCTCTCGGAGGACCGCCCGGGCCAGCTTTGAACACTCATTCCGTAAGAATTTAACCGCTCCTGATGGGACTGTTTCCACCCAAGCACCCATCCGAAGTTGAGCTTGTTTTGCGTCGATTTTTCGCTTTCCTTAAGGTGGAACCAGCACGGGCGTTTGGACAACCGAAGCGTTAGTCCTGCCCCAAGCGAGCTAGAGTTAGAATGGCGGTCTGGTGTTGAGTGCAAGGTCTTCAAGATACAACCTCCGGTTCCTTGGTGCGCTGCCGCAGTCTATGCCTCGCTTCTCGTCAACCCCATGCAATCAGGAAGGTCCCACATGACAAAATCGACCGAGACGGGCGCCATGACCGATGATTCTCAGGTGAACGGCCGAACCGCACCCCAGCCCAGCCCCGAAGTGGTGGCCAAGATCCACGAGCTTCGCACCCAGGTTCGCGAAAGCTTTGGCCAGGTGGTGATGGCGATCATGAACCTGCCGCGCTACCGGCATCAGTCGCTGGGCGACCTGAGCCAGCTGGTGCTGGAGCCGCTGATTCGCGACCGAATCGCACTTGCGCGACCGGCGAAGGAGGAGCCGGGGATGCTGACCGACATCGCGGGCTTTGCGATCTGGGCCTCGGTGTCCGAGGAGGTGGATGCGAAGATCCGTGAGCAGATCAAGGCCGGGACCTTCCCGGTGCGGCTGAAGCCTGAGGACTGGCAGTCGGGGTCGGTCAACTGGCTGCTGGACGTGATCGCTCCGGATCGGAAGACAGCCGGTCGGGTGATCGCCAATTTCGCCCAGGTGGTGAAGACAGGCGAGCTGCGGCTGCACCCCCAGATCGGCGGGCTGGTGGAGAAGGAGCTGCTGGAGAAGATGGGCGGCTCACGCGGGCCGGTTGCGGGAGGGGCGTGACCACGGTGGACAAAAGGGCAAAGCTGAGGCGTTGCAATGGGTTACGCGTGGACGTTAGGAATTCGGTAAGAATTGGCGAGCGGGCTTGATCCGCAAGGCGGGCAAGATCGCGCTACCGACGGCATGAAGGAATAAATGAGATGGCATGGGCGGTAAAGTTCAAGAGCGAGATCGGACAGTTCCACCCTCGTGGAGACTATCTGGAGCTGGAAGCTCGGCTTAATAGCTACTTCACCCAGGAAATGTCCGCGCAGGAGAAGGCGATCTTTGGCCACAAAGTTGGCTATGCTCGCTGGGTCTTCGAGAAGTTCGTCAAGGAAATCGGCATTCAGCATCCGGGGGATCGCGCCGTCCTGACGCCGCCGCAAGATCATGAATGGCCCCGGACCTTCCAAGCGGAACGTACGATTAGAAGCCTTGGGTCAATGTTCAAGACGACCAACAGCGTCCTTGCAGTCGATGAAGCCATGAAAGATCTGATCGAGGGTCTGGAACCCGGCGTTCATCAGTTCCGTCCGATCACAATTCTGCAGCCGAATTCCGAAGCTTTCCCTGGCAGTTATTTCACCATGATCATCGGCCAGTTCCGCGACAGTTTCATTCCTGACCCGGAAACCGAAGGCGATCTGTGGACGCGGTTGAGTTATCTTGATGCGAACAATGTTCGTAAGTTCACAGGCACCTATCTCTTTTCCGCACTAAGTGCGGAACGTTACGCGCGGCTTTCCCTCTCAACCGGAGCAACTGAAGGCGCGCACCTGTGGCGGGAACATAATTTGAGAGGCCCGGATTTCTTCATCTCCGACACTCTGTATAGTGCGATCAAGACAGCAAAGCTGAAGATCCCGCAACATTTCAAGGTAAGGGAAGCGTAAGATGGCGCAGGGATTTCAGGGGCATCATTCGACACCATGGGCGGTCTTCGATGATAATAGGGCCCTTTTCCGAGATTTTCTTCCAGGGTGGAACGCCGACGGACAGTACAATTTTGAACTGCGGGCGAACTCGCAGGCTGGCGCCATTCAGATGGGTGGCCTGACACATGCTGGCAACCATAGCTGGCTTAACCAGATCGCTGAAGACGTAATTGTGGAAATCGAGGCTCTCCCCAACCCGGACCAAAAAGCCCGAGCCTTGGCGAAGCTGGTCACCTTCTTGGAAGTCGCTGGCGACCCAAGCAAGGCGCATCTTGTTGGAGGCTTTGTCGCCTATTCTAACTTGAATGACGAACTCTTGCTGACGACAAAAGGTAAAGTAGATCCGGCGGACTTGAAGCTTGTCAATGGGATTAAAGTTAATCTGGAGTTTATCGAAAAGACGGCAGTCGGAGAAGCCGTTAACAATTTGAAAATCAAAGTGGTCGACGACAATAACATGCCAATTGTTGACGCCAACGGAAACCGCACAATGAGCTATGACGGCAAATTGCCAGCTCATTTCTGGGGCGATCATCGCAGCAAAGGCTTTTTGTCAGTGGAGGCAGACGAACTGTCGACACACTACGTTTATGAAGAGATCGACAATGGGCCTGGCAATCGGCCTTACAAGCCGTCCACTCAAGCAGCCGACGATCTGGTACGCGATCTTGGCATAACGAGACTGCCGGATGGTGAGCTTACTGGCCCAGGTTGGCTTAAGCCATGGGCTGTAGCCGAAGCAAGAGTTCAACAGCTTTTGCCAGATGGGAGCCGTGTCGGCGACTACTTCGATTTCCCGCGGATGGCTGCAGATGCCGCTGTCAAGGGCAAGGGTGGCGCCGGTGGAAACATAGCTTTGGCGATTACTGCCGTTGCGGCAGTTGCCTTGACCGCGCAGACGGCGCATGCGGCCCCCGGATATGAGTTCAACTCTGATGTCGCGAATGGAGAGAATAGAGAGCTAATTTCTCAAATTACTGGGGTCGCCGTTGGTGTCATTGCAGAGGCCATTTTCGCCAGGCTATTTAAGGGGATCGGCCTTTTCAAAGCAATCGCGCTTGGGATTCCGGTAGCTGTGTTTGCAGAAGCTCAAGGTCGCAAGATCGGTGAGCAGATGTACGATGCGAACCCGTTGGCAGGAAACATCATCGCTGAAACTCTTGCACCACCGCTTGCTGTGGTTGGCGCTGCGGTGGAAGAAGTCTGGGAGTTGATCGCCCCGGCGTTCAGCGAAATCTTGAGCTATGTCTCAGAGTTGGTTCTCGGCACAGACGGACTGTTTGGAGCAGACGGGCCGCTGTTCGGTGAGGGTGCGCCGCTGCATTTCGCAGTAAAGGTCCTTGAGGACCTTGGGTTGCTTCTGGAAACGGGAAGCTGGAATTATGGTGCGTTTGACCAGATCCTCATGGGATCAGATGCAACCGATATCCTTGTTCACTCCGGGTACGGCGAAGCACATGGCGGTGGGGGCAGCGACATTCTTGTCGGCTCCGATCCGATTTTCATCAAGAAGGGCGACCCAATCTTTGAGGGCCTGGATTCGCCGGTAGCGGATAGGGACCTGTACCTGACATTGGATGGCGGGGCTGGCGACGATATCATAATCACCTTCCTCGGCCAGGGTGCATGGACCATTGGTGGGATTGGCCGCGATCTCATCATCAACTCGTCGACAGGCGGTGTGATCTACGGCGACACGATCGACGGTCTTTATCACGGCCAGAATGGTACGGTGGAGATCAACAAAGAGGTCCGTGAGGACCGCTATGGCAAGGTCGCGGAAGAGACCTCGGACAATTTCTGGTTCTTCCCGAATGTCACCATCATGGACCCGGGCCATAACGACATTCTGACCTTCTTCGGCTTCCCGCTGGTCGGCGGCTCGAACCAGTTGCCGACGATTGGGTTGCTCGGCGGCGGATTGTTGCAGGGCGTAAACCTCGCGACGTTCATGAGCCCGATCTACTTTGATCAGTGGATGCCGTGGATTCAATACATTCAGAAGGACGGCAATCTTTACATTGTCAACCTGATCGGCGCTCTGTTTGACGTGACGAACCCTTCGGGCGACTTCGACGAAATCTATGGCGTAATGCGGGCCGTGAATTACGAGGGGCCGCGGACGGCCTATTTCGGCGGCGCGTATTTCGGTTCGGTCGACGAGAACGGGCGGTTCGGGGACGAGTACATCGGCGACCTTGGCCTGATGTTCAAGGGGTCCAACCCGTTGATCTCGCTGCTGTCGATGATCCCGGGGTTCCCGGGTGGGATCAACAGGCTGCTGCCACTGATTGACGACGTGCTTACCAAGGCGGCGTTTGCGACCCAGTTCGTGCGGGCGGTCGGCTGGTATAGCGGCTGGGAGTCGAGTGGCGGCGACGGGGATCCGGATGGAGGGAACCCCGGAAACGGGCCTGGTGGCCCTGGTGGTCCTGGCAACGGCAACGGGGGCGGATCCTCGACGGAAGGGCTGCTCGTGCTGGACCTGGACGGCGACGGGATCGAGACGGTCAGCATTTCGGATGCGAAGCTTTGGTTCGACGTCGACGCCGATCTCTTTGGCGAAAAGATGGGCTGGGTGAACGGCGACGACGGGTTCTTGGTGCGGGACCTGAACCGCAACGGCCGGATCGACGATGTGACTGAGATGTTCGGGAAGGCCGGAGAGTCCGGTTTTGCGGCGCTTGGTGAACTGGATGCCAATGGCGACGGAGTGATCGATGTCGCCGATCTTGTTTACAGCGAGCTGAGAGTCTGGCGCGACCGGGACGGCGACGGAGTGACGGATGCGGGGGAACTGACCTCGCTTGAGGCGCTTGGGATCCGGTCGATATCAGTGACTTCGATCGGGCTTGGCGCGACGACGCCGCAGGGGACTTGGCTGGACGGGCGCGGCACGTTCAACTGGGCGGATGGGCGAACCGGCAATGCCTTCGACGCGGTCTTCAAGGTAGATGAGATCGACACGAAGTACGGCGGGGACGGTGGCAAGGCTGCGTGGCTGGGCGATGCGCCGATCTCGGCCAAGGGGTTCGGGCGGATTACCGATCTTGTGGTGGCATCGTCGAACGATTTCGCAGTCCGGGACATGCTGGCGCAAGCGGCGGCAGCGATCACAGTGCCGGATCTGGAGGACATGCGCCAGAAGTCCGGTGCGATGCTGGGTCAATGGGGGTTTGCGCTGGAGCAGACCCGCGAACTGGCTCCGGTGCTGGTCTCTGCCGACGGCAAGACGCTGCTGGACCGGGCGGAGTGGGTCGAGGATCAGGCGGGCGGCTACTGGGTGCTGAAAAGCGGCGGGCCAGTTCTTGCGGCGGATGGATCGCCCATTGCGCGGCCGTCCCTGCAGGACGTGCTGGCTCAGGCGGCGCTGGACGGGGCTGACTGGCAGCTTGAGCAGATTTGGTCGCCGTCAACACGCGCAGCAGCGCTGCAGCATCGGGACAATGCGCCCTATCTCGTCAGCATGGTCAACGGCCGGGCCGTCGTTCTGGATTATGGGATCGAGACTGCGGATGGAAGTTGGCGTCTGGCGAGTGGTCGATCCATTGTCGACGCCGGCGGGCAGGTCATCGCATCCCCGACCGTCGCGGATATCCTGTCCCAAGCCAAGGCGACCGGACAGGATTGGCGTGTCGAGGCGATCAGCTTCAACCCCTATGCGTCGATCGATGTCGAGCACATCGGCGTCTATCAGATCGACGGAATCGTCGTTGACTACACGGTCCGGGTGTCAGACCAGGACGGCGAGTTCTACGTCTGGGCGCGCAATCTGGACCGCGCGCTGGAGCTTCAGGACAAGTACGGCCATGCGCGAGGCTTTGACTTGCGGGCCTATGAGGTCGACTTCGACACGCTCGATGTAGTGAATTCAACAACTGACAGCACCTATCGGGTCGAGCTTCTGACGCCGGGCCAGTTCCACTTCGCCACCTCGCTGGCAGGAATCGACTTTGTGCCGGCCATGCTGACCGCCGAGTACAACAATCAGTCCGGCCAACTGTCCTATTCGGTCAACGAAAGCGGCAGCGCCAGCCTTTCGCCGAATTACTACGAGTCCGGCATCAAAGCGATGATCGAGCTTTTGGATTCGGTGATTGACCAATACATCACGACCTCCCGCGCTTTTGCGCTGCGGATGGGCTTTCAAGGGGGGCTCAAAGACTTCTTCCCCGGCCTCGCGTATGACGCTGCGACCGACGAATTCCATTCGACGACGAACCGAGAACTGGCCCCGATGTTCGAGGCGATCTTCGCGGCTGCGCCGGACGGGGCGACGCCGTCCTATGACTATCTGCGCGACTGGCACGAAATTCTGTCGACGCTTTACCCCGACTACCGCATGGACGGTGGCGGCAACGTATTTGGAACATCGGTCACGCTGGACCAGCGCTATGTGCTGCAGATGATGCTGCCCGCCTATCAGGGTGTGGGCATCGATATCGATCTGCGCGGCGCGATGGATGCGCTTGGCATCGACGAGACGCGTCTGATCGACGCGCCAAACGCGCCCAACCAGCCTGCCTCGCCACGGACCGAGGTTGTGGGCACGCGGAGCACGGATTTCATACTGATCGGCTCAGGCGAGACGAATTATCGTGGTGGCATGGGCGGCGATGTCTATTACGCGGCCAAGGGCTTTGGTGATGTTGTCATTGCCGATGTCGACCGTGGCGCGGCGGACGAATTGCGCTTTACCGAAGTAACGTCGGACAAGGTTGTGGCCAACCGCGTGGGCCATGATCTGGTGCTGACGGCAGAAGGCCAGACCGGAACGATCATCGTCCGGAACCACTTCCTGGGAGAGGCTAATCCAAACAACTTCGGCGATTATGTCGAGGACACAGCTCTGGCGTCGATCGTGTTTGCGGATGGCGTGGTGTGGGACAAGTTCCGCATCGCGCTGGCGGTCAGCAAGCCGGATGACACGAACCAAGTGATCGTCGGCGGCGGCGATCTCGACATCATGCGGGGCGGCAAAGGCAACGACGTTCTGCAGGGCGGCGCGGGCGGCGATATCTATATCTTCGCCAAGGGTGACGGTCAGGATGTCGTTGACGAGCAGGCCGGTGGCATGCTGCCGTCGAAGGCGGGGCTCGATTTCATCCAGTTCACCGGAGATGTTTCGGCGGATGACCTTTATCTCATGCGCTTTGGCGAAAGCGGCGACCTGATCATCCAGGTTCGCAACAAGGATGGCAGTTTCACCGGCGACACTATCACCGTACGCAACCAATTTGACGGGATGCGGCTGAATCTGGGGGCGTTCCTTGGGGCGTTCGACCCCAGTCTTGCGATCGACTATCTGGCACCAAACCTGATCGAGAAATTCATCTTTGAAGACGGCAGCTGGCTGGACTTCACCGCAATCACCGCGCGGGTGCTGGCCAATGCCAAGACCGATTCCTCGGACATCATCTACGGCTTCATTGACAAGGACACGCTGGACGGCGGCGCGGGCGAAGATGTGTTGATCGGCCGCGAGGGAGCGGACACCTACATCTACGGGCGCAACTACGGCAACGACGTCATCAACGACGCCGATTTCTCGGTCAAATTGCTGGGTGCGCCGGATGACACCCTGCGCTTTGTAGACGGGTTGCGTTGGAGCGATTTCGACTATCTGCGGGACGGACCGTCCGATGACTTGTCCCTGCGGGTGAAGGGCACGACCGAAAGCATCCAGCTCCTCAACCAGGACACGGCGGTCCCGTTCCTGGGCAAGCCGGATGCCATTGAAGAACTGATCTTTGCTGATGGCACGGTCTGGTCGCAACCCAAGCTGTTCCAGCATTTCGTCGACACTGCGGCAACTGCCGGGGATGACACGATTTACGGCTTCTCGGGTGGTGAGATTCTGGACGGCAAGACCGGTGACGACCTGCTGCAAGGTGGTGGTGGCAGCGACACCTATATCGTCCGCCGTGGCGATGGGTCGGATATTGTGTTGGATGCCGGCGGGGGCAGCGACCGGTTGATCTTCGAGGGCATTGGCTCGCTGGAGGTCGATATCCTGCGTACGTCGGTCGACCTGATCTTCCGGATCCGGGATACCGGCCAGACAATCACTCTGCAAAACCAATACATTCGCGACGGAGCGCAACGGTTTGCCGTTGAATCTCTGGAATTCAGCGATCGCCTCGTCGTGTTCACCGATCTCAATCCCGAGGACGTGGATGTGGTCGGCACGAACGACTCTGAGGTTCTGACCGGCAGCCAGTTCCGCGAAACGCTGGATGGCAAGGCTGGGGACGACACCCTGGTCGGCGGGTCGGATGGCGACACCTATCTTTTCGATGCAGGCTACGGCAACGACACGATCATCGATATCCAGGAACGCGCGGCCTGGAGCGGCCGGCAAGGCCGGGAGGTCGAAGCCGACGACCGGATCGTCTTTGGCGCGGGTCTGACCTCAACAACGGCAATTTGGGCGCGCGTGGGCGATGATCTGGTCATCAGCTTCAGCGCCCGGCCCGATACGCTGACGGTCCGCAACCAGTTCAGGAAGGTGACGGAAGGGATCGAGTGGTTCCAGTTCGGCGACCGGACGTTGCACATCTCGACCGTGGAAGAAGAATACGTCCAGATTGCAGGTGGGAACCGGGGCGACAACCTGATCACGGGCTTTGTCGACCAGCCGAACGTGCTGGACGGTCGCCAGGGCGACGATACGCTCTTGGGCGGCAACCAGAACGATCTGTACGCATTTGGCATCGGCTATGGCTTTGATCAGATTGTCGAAAGGCCGGATTCGGCGGGGGTGACGGACCGTGTCGTCTTTGGTGAGGGCATCACCGCAGACAGCCTGATCCTGCGCCGGGACGGGAACGACCTTCTGATAGATCTGGGCAACGGCCTTGATGTCTTGCGCATTCAGAATGGGCTAACGACGACCACAATCGAAGTATTCGCCTTCTCCGGTGACGGGTCGGTACTGACCCTTGCGGAAATCCGCGCCCGGATGCTGATCGGGACTGAAGGCCATGACCGGCTGCAAGGTTTTGACCAGTCCGCCGATCTGATTGACGGCGGCGTGGGCTCTGACGAGATGATTGGCGGCGGCGGCAACGATACCTATGTGTTCGGTCATGGAGACGGACAGGATTCTGTCTTCGACAGTTCGGGCACGGACCGGATCCTGTTCCGCAAGGGCGTGACTGTTGATCAGGTGACGTTTGAAACCGACGGGAACAACCTGATCATCCGGCTGGCACCGGGCGGAGACAGCCTGGTAATCCTGGGTGGCGCAGCGCGGTCTGGATCGTCGCTGATCGAACGCTTTGAATTCGATGATGCGGTGCTTCGCGGCGACGGCTCGGTCTCGGTTCCGGCAACCGTGCTGACCCTGACCGACGTACGGACGTGGATTTTCGACCGTACGTCCATCGGTGGTCAAGACAGGGTGGATGCGACGCTGCTAGATGCCGACAGCGCCATTTCGGCAGGCCGGGGATTGGACACGGTCATCCTTGGGGCGGAGACCGAGTATGTCTTTTCCGAAGGTGACGGTTTTGACCGGTTGCTGATCGGGAGCCAGACGATTGGTACCGGTGAAATCCGGTTCGCCGACTATACCTCGGCGCAGGCGACTGTGCGACTTGCGGGCATTCACAGCGACGATCTTATCATCAGCTTCCTAGCCACTGGTGACGGCATCCAACTTGTCGGGGCACTTGGGAACTCGGCACGTTTCCCGTCCATCGTGTTCACTGATGGCGTCGTCTGGGATCGCGCGGCACTTCTACAGGCGGCGATTATTGGTCAGGCGAGTACGGGCGACGACCTGATCCTTGGCCACAACGCAGGTGCGACGATCACGGGCGGCAAGGGCGACGATGACCTTTACGGTGGCACTGGGGCTGACCACTATGTCTTTACCCGGGGCGACGGGCGCGACGTCATCACCGACGCGGGCGGCTCAGATGTGCTTGAACTGCGCGGCTACCAGCCGTCCGAGCTTTTGGCGAGCCGGATCGACGCAACACGGCAGGAACTGATCCTGAGTTTCAGCGCGACGGCGGACGAGATCATTCTGCGCTCGACGTCCAGCACGTTGTTCGCGGGTGTTGAAACGATCCGCTTCAGCGATGGCACGACGCTTTCGATTGCGACGCTTCTGGCGCAGACCGCGTTGGTCGCGACCGATCTTGCCGACACGCTAAGCGGCACGGCGGGTGCAGACACGCTGGAAGGGCGGCGTGGCGACGACAACCTCTTTGGTCTTGCTGGCAATGACACCTACATCTATTCGCGCGGCGATGGCTTCGACAACGTCGGTGACAGCATCGGGGCCAACCGGATTATCCTGAAGGGCTATATGCCACAGGAAGTTCGTGTACTGCGGCTTGATGACAGCGGCCAGTTGATCCTGCGCATGATCGACGGCGGCGAGATTCTGGTCTCGCATGCCTCGGCCCTTGCCTCGATCAGTTTTGACGGCGGCACGGCCTGGAGCAGCGCCCAGATCGCAGAAATGGCGCTGCGGCATGCCGAAACGGCAAATGCGGACTTCCAGGTTGGAACCAGTGCTGCCGAAACCTTCTATGGCACTGCGGGCAATGACACGATCCTTGGCGGGTCGGGCAATGATACCTTTGTCGTCGGCCTTAACCAGGGCGACGACCGCATTGTTGAAGAATGGGGCACGGACCGGATCACGTTTGGTGCGGGTATCACCCTGGCCGATATCCGGACCGCAACAACGAACCTGGACGGTGATACCTACACCGACCTGACCATTGGATTTACCAATGGTGCAGGGACGATCACCCTTGAGGATGTTGGCAATCCGGTTGGCTACGCAAGCTCTGGTGCGCAGATCGAAAGCTTTGCTTTCGCCGATGGCACCGTGCTGAGCCGGGCCGATTTTCTGGCGGCGACCTATTTCCGGGGCACGGCCGGCAATGATCTTATCATCGGAACCGACAATGCCGACACGTTCACTGGAAGTGCCGGCAACGACACGTTGATCGGCGGCGCAGACACCGATGTTTACATGATCGATGTGAACCAAGGCGACGACCGTATCATCGACAGCAGTGGTGCCCGGCTGAAATTCGGACCTGGCATTGCCTTGTCGGACCTGCGCGGGGTTTCAAGCAATCTTGACGGCGACGATTATCAGGATCTGACACTCGGATTTGTCAACGGTACCGGGACGGTGACCTTCGAAGACATGTTCTCTGATACCTATGAGTACTATTGGTGGTCGTCGCAACCGGCCCCCGCTCAGTTCGAGGCCGTCGAGTTTGCGGACGGGTCGGTGATGAGCCGGGCCGATTTTCTGGCCGCCGTCTATTTCGCCGGAACCGCAGGAAACGACCGGATAATCGGTGTCAATGGGAACGACACGCTTTCGGGCGGGGCAGGCAACGACACTCTGATCGGCGGAAACGGGGATGACACTTACATTGTTGGTCTAGGACAGGGCGACGACCGTATCGACGAGAACTATGGCACGGACCGGATCAAGTTCGGGGCCGGCATTGCGATAGCAGATATCCGGATGGCGGCAACCAATCTGGATGCAGACGCGTTCATCGATCTGACGATCGGCTTTGCCAACGGATCTGGAACGGTCACGGTCGAGGATATCCACGATCCGCTGGGCAGTGGCTATGGTGTGGCACGTCTAGAAACGGTCGAGTTTGCCGACGGGACCGTCATGTCGTGGAGTGATTTCCTGGCAGCGACGTACTTCAACGGGACTACGGGAAATGACGTCATCCTCGGCACCGACGGGAATGACACGCTTGGCGGCGGGGTTGGCAACGACACCCTGATGGGCAAGGCAGGAGATGACACCTATGTTTTCAACTTCGATGAAGGGGATGACTGGCTTCTCGATCCCTCCCTGCCGGAGTTTGAGTCTTATGGTGGGGTTAACACCCTCGTCTTGGGTGAGGGGATCATTCTGGACGATCTTCGTGGTTATCGCACCGACATTGATCAGGATGGGCGCCTCAATCTGACCATCGTGTCAAATGTCGCTGGTGGGTCCTTGACCATTGAGGACGTGGATTCTTGGCCCCCCGCTATCGAGATTGTGCGTTTTTCTGATGGCACAGAGCTGTCATTTGACGAATTTCGCTGGACGATCGATCAGACCCAGCCCGTCTATTCCAACACGCTTTCCTTCTCGAACGCTCCGTCGGTCGAAGTGCCGGGCCTCACGCTGACGGGGGCCTTCACCATCGAAAGCTGGGTCCATCTGTACGGAGACGGTTCATTTGAAGGAGCCGCTCCGGGCGTTGTCCTGATCTCGGCCAAGCCGGGATTGGCGCAGAGCATCAACTTCAGCGATGGACAGCTGCAGCTCTTTTCGGCCGAGGCCGGTGGGCCGGGTCAGGTGATCGCGGCCAACACCGTAATGGAGCCCGGTGTCTGGGCGCACTACGCGATCACCCGCGACGAAAGCGGGGTCTTGCGCGTCTACGTCAACGGGGTGCTGGATGCCACGGCAACGGTACCTTTCATGGGCGACTTCTCGTTCGATCGGATCGGGGCAGATGGCGGGAAGAATGGTTATCAGGAGCTTGATGATCTGCGCATCTGGTCCGTGGCGCGGACCGAAGTCGAAATCCAAACTACCATGTCCGAGGCCGTCGATGCCAGCTCGGCCGGGCTGGAACGGGCCTACAGTTTCGAGACATTCGACTACATCGAACCCGTTCAAGAGGGGGACCCGTGGCAATCTGGGCTAATTGACGATACCGGGAAGTCTGCCACTGCCTATTACGTCAATCTGGAAGGACCTTATGGGAGCAACCGCGAACTGCTGCCCTCAGACCTACCGGCAGGTTTGCCCACCTCGACGTCCGAGCAGTCTGTGCCGGATTTCGTGCTGCCAATCGGTCTGTCGGAGCAAAGCACCGAGGTTCAGGTGCCTGACGGACTGTCGGAAGCCACTCCAACCAACCTTTTCGGCACCGGGACGCCGGTTCATGACAGTTCGACCTCCGATGCCATCACTGGGACAGCCACCAATGACACGCTTGTTGGCGGCCGCGGCGATGACCTGATCCAGGGCGCCGCCGGTGATGACCGCTATGTTTTTGCGCGGGGTGATGGCCGCGACATCGTCGTCGACAGCGCGGGCACGTCTGACCAGCTGGTCCTGACCGGGATTGATGCCAGTGCCGTGACCTTGCGTCGCGGATTTTCCAACTCGAACGACCTTGAAGTCATCATCGCCCCATCCTCGATAACTATGGACGATGGCGGCCGGATCATGCTGCGCGATGCCCTTGCGTCCGGGTCTTTCGGGGTAGACAGCATCCTCTTTGATGACGGAACCATCTGGACCCGAAGCCAGTTCGGCACGCTGATCGCACAGACGACCGTGACCCTTGGCGATGATCGCATCACGGGGACAACGTCGGCAGACACCCTCTCTGGGGGCGCTGGTGACGATTTGTTGGCGGGTGGTGCTGGCAATGATCTCTATCTTTTCGCGCGGGGCGACGGTTCGGACATCCTGTCCGAAACCGGTGGCACAGATCGGCTACAGATTTCTGGCTACACACTGGCCGAAGCCGAGTTTGTGCGCCGTGGAGCAGGTGGGGTGGATCTTACGATCCGTTTTGCCGAAACTGGCGAAGAAATCACCATTCTGAACGGGCTGAACGGCACGGTCGCAAACGAAATCGAGGAGATCGCTTTCGTCACGGGCGGAACCACGATTACGTTGGCCAGTATCAGGGCCGAGCTGCTTTTGGCAGATGCGACGAATGGAAATGACCTGATTGCCGGCACGTCTGACGCCGACACGCTGACGGGCGGCGGGGGCGATGACGTGCTGTCGGGCGGCGATGGCGGTGACCGCTACCTCTACAAGTCGGGCGATGGCGATGACCGAATCTCCGATCTTGGGACATCCGGGACGGATCGTCTGGTGCTCGACATCCTGCCGGACCAGATTGCATATGCCCTCCGGCTTGGCCCGGACAGCGCAGACCTCGTCCTGCGGCTGCCAGGCGAGCGGGATCGGATCATCATCCAGGATGCCTTGGGGACTCAATCCACAGGCATCGAAGAGATCGCGTTCGCGGACGGCACAATCTGGACCCGAGCCGACATGCGGGCCGCGGCACTGCGATTTGTGCAGACGGCGGGCAACGACAACGTCCAGGGTTTTGCCGGCAACGACACGATTGCGGCAGGCCTTGGCGATGATGTCCTGATCGGTGGCGAAGGCTCCGATACCTATGTCGTCCGGCGCGGTGACGGTCTTGACCGGATCCGCGAAACGGTCTCGGCGGCGAACGTCGACCGGGTGATCTTTGAAAACTACGTGTCGTCGGAGGTATCGGTCGAACGGGCTTACAAGGGGTCGGACACAGTTGTGTTCCGGTTCCTCAGCTCTGGCGACACCCTGACCGTCGAGGGAGCCTTGGCCGCAGACAGGCGCGGGATCGAGGAGTTCGTCTTCAGCGACGGTGTGATCTGGCGCCCGGCGGATGTGTCGAACCGGCTGGAAAACACCGCGCCGATTGCTGTGGCCGACGGCTACTACACCGTCATCGGCGAAAATGCCCTGACGATTGCGCCGTCCACGCTGTTGCGGAACGACTACGATCCTGAGGGACACACGCTAACCATCGTCAGTGTCGACGGTGGCGACCATGGATACGCAGAGATCAACGCGCTGGGACAGATCGTCTTTACCGCCGAGGCCGGGTTCTCGGGGGCGACGAGCTTTACCTACACGATCTCTGACGGTCACAACGGCTTTGCCACTGGCACGGTTGACCTGCGCGTCCGTCCCGAGGCTGAGGCCCGCGATGACATTGGATTTACCGTCGCCGAAGACCAGACCTTGACCATCCGCGCGGCGCAGCTTCTTTCGAACGACATTGACGGCGACCGGATGATCATCGGATCGGTCAGGAATGCGGTGGGCGGGATTGCGACCATCGCAAGCAATGGCGACATCGTCTTTGAGCCGACACCGAATTTCGTGGGCACCGCCTCGTTCAACTATGTCGCGAACACGCCTGAAGGCGGTGTGGCCGAAGCAACCGTGACCATCACAGTGACCCCGGTAAACGACGCGCCTGTGGCCCGCAACGATGGCGGCTTCCGCACCTTGGAAAACGGCGCATTCGAGATCGCGCCGACACAGTTGCTACAGAATGACTCGGACATCGAAGGGAATGCGCTTAGCGTCGTTTCGGTCGCCTCCAGCCCCGACCTGATGGTCAACCTTCTGCCGTCTGGCGATATCCGTGTTGTGCCGCGGACGAGCTTCTTTGGCACCGCAAGTTTCAGCTACACGATCAGCGATGGACAGGGCGGCACCGCGACAGCCCAGGCTTCGGTCTATGTCGAGCCGGTGGACTTTGTTCCTGTCGCAGGGGCCGACAGCTTCTCGACACTCGAAGACATGCCGCAGCTGTGGGAGAACGCGCTTTTCCTTGCCAATGATTCCGATGCGGATGGTGACCCCTTGACGATCACCGGGGTCAGCCATGCGGTGGGCGGCAATGTTACTCGGTACGACAACGGCATTCTTTTTGTCCCGACAGCCAACTTCAATGGACTGGCAGGCTTCCGCTACACGATCAATGACGGTCAAGGTGGGTCGACGACGGGCTTTGTCTCGGTCGATGTGACCCCCATAAACGACAACCCCACGGCCGAGGATGACCGCTATAACGACTCCAACCGCGCCTGGCTGAAGGGCGAAGAAGACCGCGCAATCGTGATCCGGATCGCCGACCTTTTGGCAAACGACAGCGATACCGAAGGCACGCTCTTGACCATTGGCGACATCTCCAACGCCGTGCATGGCACGATCACCTTGCCGGGCGACGGGACCATCGTGTTCACGCCGGACCAGGATTACTGGGGCGAGGCCGAGTTCTACTATCTGGTCACCGATGCAGACGGGGCCGTAGACCAGGCCAAAGTGACGATGTGGTTCGAGAATGTGGACGACGCGCCTCCGGTCGCGGTGAAGGACACGTTCTCTGTCTTCGAGGATGTCCCGACCGATATCCGCATTGCCGATCTTCTGGCGAACGATACCGACATCGACCTCGATCTCATCCAGTTTGTCGGCTATTCGCCGGATGGGTCGAACGGGGGCAGGCTGGTCTACAAGGACGCCGAGACGCTGACCTTCATTCCGGAGCTGAACGATACCCGGACAACGCGGTTCGCGTACTGGATCACCGATGGGATCTTCGCGCCGGTTTCGGGGGTCGTTGAGATCAAAATCGTTCCGGTGAATGACGAACCTGTGGCAGGCGACGACAACGGCCATACCATGCTGGCCGGTGTGCCCTATGTGCTGCGCATTTCGGACCTGATGGCCAATGACGAGGATGTCGAAGACACCGAACTGACCTTTGCCGGTGTCCAGGCCCTGAGTGCGGGGACCTACGAGGTCTTCAATAACGAATTCATCGTGGTCTATCAGTCCGCAGGGACAAGCGGTCAGGTCACGCTTGACTATCTGGTCAGCGATGGCGAACTGACCGACAGCGGCCGCGTGCGGATCGACGTGTTCGATGGTGTCTATGACCGGACGATCACAGGGATCGCGATCAGGGATTTGCTTGTCGGGACGGCGCTTGGCGAAACGATAAGTGGGCTAGCCGGCAATGATGTCATCCGGGCCGAGGCCGGCGATGACCGGGTTGACGGTGGTGACGGCGCGGACGAGCTTTTTGGTGGCGCGGGCTACGATACAGCAGACTACAGCTTGTCGGACGCTGGACTGCGGGTGTCGCTCGCGACGGGCGTAGGCCAGGGCGGCTATGCCCAGGGCGACCAACTGGTTGGGTTTGAGGCGCTGATCGGCTCGACATTTGCCGATACGCTGGATGGCAACAGCGGCAACAACATCCTGGATGGCGGTGCAGGCAACGACAGCCTGGGCGGCGCTGCCGGGAACGATACTCTGCTTGGGGCAGAAGGCGACGACCGGCTGGGCGGCGGTGTCGGTGCCGACCTTCTGAACGGTGGCCTGGGCAGTGACATGGCGGATTATTCCGCCAGTGCATCGTCAGTCGAGGTCTCGCTTGTTGCAGGCACGGCTGCTGGTGGTGACGCACAGGACGATACCCTCGTGTCGATCGAGAACTTGATCGGAACCGATTACGCCGACCAGCTTGAAGGCGACGGCGCGGCCAACCGAATGGCCGGCGGGCGGGACGATGACACGCTGATCGGTGGGGCCGGGAACGACACCCTGTCCGGTGGACGCGGCGCAGATGATCTGCGCGGTGGCGATGGTGTCGATACTGCGGACTACCTGGGCTCGCTCGAGGGCGTGCTGGTCAATATGACCAACGCCCTGGCGGGCGGCGGTGATGCAGAAGGGGATAGATTCAGCAGCATCGAGATCGTGGCGGGCAGCTTCCACAACGACACGCTGATTGGCGATGCGGCTGACAACATCCTTCGGGGGGGCTTGGGCGCTGATGTGATCGATGGCGGAGCCGGGTTCGACGTGGCCGACTATTCGACTGCGGTCGAGGCGATCGTCCTAGACCTTAGCGGCCAGACTTCAGGCGCCGGCGAGGCAGCTGGAGATGTGCTGACGGACATCGAACGGGTCGTCGGCTCGTTCCTTAACGACACCCTCATCGGCAGCAGTGGCGACGATGCTGTGGATGCAGGTCGCGGCGATGATCGGCTGATCGGTGGAAGCGGATCGGACAGCTATCACTTTGGCTTTGATCGCGGCGCCGACATTGTTGTCGAAGGCGAGACCGCTGGCTTTGACCAGGTTGTTCTGGACGCCGCTGTTGCGCGCAAGGATGTCTCGCTCGTGCGAGAGGGCGACGACCTTCTGATCGAACTTGAAAACCTTGGCGGGTTCCTGACGGACTCGGTCCGGATTTCGAACCACTTTGCCGGGACCGCGACCGGGATCGAAGAGATCCGGTTTGCCGATGGCTCAGGCTGGTCGCGGGCAGAGATTGTTGATCTTGTCCGGGTTGGTCGGTTCAATGCACAGAACGATCTCTACCGCTTTGGCGTGGAAGACTTGCCGGTTGTTATCGACCCGGCCATGCTGCTGGCCAATGACGCGACCGAGGGTGTCGACCAAATTGAACTGATCGCGGTTCAGGGGATCGGCGGGGCCACGGCGAGCATTGGCGCAGACGGCCAAATTCACTTCCAGGGCGCGCTGAACCAGAATGGCGATGCGTTCTTCGACTATACTGTCCGCGACAGTTTCGGACGCGAAAGCACGGCACGGGTCGAGGTCAATCTTTCTCCGGTGAACGATGCGCCAATTGCGCTGCCGGATGGGGTTTTCCAGGGAACCGAGGATCAGGCCCTGCTTATCCCAGTTTCCGCGCTGATCGCGAACGACAGCGATGTCGACGGCGATACGTTGACGATAACGGGTCTCGGTCCCCTGTATGACGCAAATGGCAACCCGCTCTATCAGTCCCCATTGACGAACGGAAATGGTGGGGTCGATGGCCTGTATATCCGGTTCCAGCCTTTGCCGGACCACTTCGGTTTCGCGGGCTTTACCTATACGCTGAGCGACGGGAATGGCGGGACTACAACCGCTGCTGTCGAGTTGTGGTTTGCCGGTGTGAACGACGCGCCGCGTGGAGATTTTGGCGCGACGATCCGTCTCGACCAGATGAACGTGATTTCGGTCGCTAGCCTGCTGAACGCGCTGGAAGACCCCGAGGGGGATGCGATCAGCTTCCTATCGTTCGGGAATGTCAGCAATGGCACCGCGGTCCTGTCGGCGGACGGACAGAGCATCGAATTCACCGCCGACCACCTAGGCGTTGCCTCCTTCACCTACACCGTCACGGATTCCCGAGGCGAGACGGCAATCATTCAGGCCGAACTTACTGTCCGGCCCCTGAACGACCCGCCGCGTGCGCAGAACGATGGCGGTTTCCAGACCCTTGAAGATCAGGTGCTGATTATCGACCCTGCCAGCCTTCTGGCCAACGATACCGACCCGAACGGTGATGTTCTGGTGATTTCGGCGCTAGAGCGCTTCCCGCTGAACGGGCGGGTTGCCTGGACCGACGAGGGCATGATCGCCTTCACCCCAGACGAGTCCTACAACGGAAACGCTGGCTTCCGGTACGAGATCAGCGATGGCCGCGGCGGCACAAGCAGCGCCTATGTCTCGATTTCGATCATTCCGCAGAACGATGCACCAAGCATTCGTCATGACGTGGTGGCTGGCGTCGAGGACGAGATCAATATCATCCTGCCCGGTGAAGTGTTCGGCAACGACACAGATCCGGATGGCGATGTCCTGACCTTCTCGTCGGTGCGCTTCATCGGGATCATCAACCCCGCCCTTTTGGGCGAGGGCGCAGGCGCGGTAGACCGGACGGTCACCGATCGGCACGATTTCGCAGTCGACCGTCTTGATCCGGCGGTCGTGGTCATCGCGGCTCTGGCGGACGGAACTAGCTTGCCAAACTGGCTGTCGTTCGATCCCCAGACACTCACGGTGTCGGGCACCATGCCGGCAGAGTTTACGGGTAGCCTTGATGTTCGCATGACTCTGTCGCTACCGGTCGAAAAAGGTGGCCACAGTTGGTCAACCGATCTGGTCATTGACGACACGATGGCGGCCGCACTTGCCGCCGGAATGAAGCCGGATGTCGATCTGGCTATGTTGCAGACCAAGCCGGTGGATCTTTGGCAGCAGTTCGAAGACCTTGGGGCCTTTGGCGGCAACTTCAATCCCTTGACGCAGACCTTCGGTCCCGGAAGCTGGACGGCAACCCTTCCGGGCGGCCAGCCGCTACCCGGCTGGCTAAGTTTCGATCCGGTGACCATGCAGCTCTCCCTTTCGGGCGTTCCGGTTCCAGAAGGTGCGGGAGTGGCTCGCGTGACCGTCACCTATCTGCCACCCGAGCCGCCGCTTAGGGCAGGTTGGCAATCGACAATTGATGGCGGCTTCGGGCTGGAATTCCTGATCGATCCGGCAACGGGCGTTGATCCGGCTGTCAACCAGATGCTGGGCAACCAAGCATTCTTCGCAGCGCAGGGCCTCTTCGCCTTGTCGCTGGACAATGAGGCGGCGGTCACCGCGAAGCTTGCCAATGGCGCAGATCTGCCCTCCTGGCTTACCTTCGAGGCTGCCAGCATGACCTTTACCGGCACGCCACCCGCTGGCGATTATGTCGGCGAAGTCGATGTCCGGCTTTCGGTCCCGGCTACGGGTGACAATCCTGCCTTCGCTCTACACATTGCCGTGGTCGTCGATCCGGCGCTGCGTACCATTGGCAGCACTGGTTTCGCCTGGTCGGTAGTGGATGATCGGCTGATGGTGGACGCAGCCGAGGACTTCGATGGAACTTACGTCTTTGGCTACCGCGCCGAGGATGTGCAGGGGGCGGTTTCGGCGCAAGAAGCGCTGATCATCGCCAACATCGACAGTCGTCGTGACCTGCCGGATGCCCGTACGGACAGCTATCTCGTCAACCACGACGCGCCGCGTGACATCCTTGTGACCGCTCTTCTGAGCAATGACCGCGACCTTGACGGCGACCCGATCCATATCACCGCGATACAGGCGCCCGCCCATGGTACCGTGACCGTCATCGAGGCGACGCGGATCATTGACCGCACGGCGGCCCTGCCGACTCTACCGGGGGGAACCTACAGCGCCACGCTTGCCAACGGCGCGCCGCTTCCCGCTTGGCTGACGTTGGACAGTGCGACCGGGGACATCACGGCCCTGGTGCCACTTGCCGTATCAGTCTCTCTCGACATCATCCTAAGCGTCAGCGACGGCACGTTGAGCCAAAGCACAAGCTTCAGCGAAACTTTCAACGGCAACCAGGGTGCCATCGTCCGTTACACGCCACCGATCGAAGGCGGCGGCCCCTTGGCGCAAAGCGACAGCTTCACCTACACGCTGACCGATGACCGTGAGGGGTCGGTCACCGGGCGCGTGGAGATCACGCTTAACGCCGCGCCCGTGGCCACGACCGACCGAGTGTATGCTGTGGAGGATACTCCGCTCAGCATTGATCTGGCCACGCTACTGGCCAACGATGTTGATCCGGACGGCGACGCCTTTGTCGTGACTGCGGTTGGTCAGACGAACCATGGCACGATCAGCTGGCAAGGTGCGTCAATCCTCTACACTCCGGATCAGGACTTTAGCGGCGCGGATTTCTTCACCTACACCATCGACGATGGTCGCGGTGGGGTTTCGACCGCCACCGTCCGGATCGATGTGGCGCAAACGAACGTCGCGCCGGTCCTTGGGCTGGACCAGTTCATGGGGCTGGAGGATACGCCGATCTATGTCGATGCGGCGACGCTTCTGGCCAACGACACCGACCTGAACGGCGACACGCTGACGGTTTTGGGCCTGGAAGGACCGCTGACCGGGGGAGCCCGGGTCTTTGTCCTGCCGGACGGACGTTGGCAGATCATGCCGGATGCGGATGTAAACGGTCCGCTGACGCTTACCTATCGGGTGACCGATGGCACGCTGACGTCGACAGGGACGATCGAAGTTCAGATCTCGCCCGTCAATGACGCACCAAGCCTGCGACCGGATGCGCCCTATACGATGGACGAGGACACGGTCCTGACCATCAACCTGGCCGATATCCTGGCCAATGACGACGATCCCGAAGGCGACAGTTTCCAGGTCATCAGCCTTTACGACCCGGACAACGGGACCGTGGCGCTGGTAAACGGACAGGCCATCTTCACGCCGCGCGCCGACTACTTCGGCAATGCTGGCTTCCGCTACATCGTGGCCGATTCCCATGGAGCGCAGTCGGAAGGCTATGTGAACATCACCGTCCGACCAATGGCGGAAATCGCGGTTGCAGTGTCTGACAGCGGCTTCAGCACGACCGAGGATGGCTCGCTGATCCTTGATCCGGCTGTGCTGATGGCCAACGACTATGATCCGGAAGGGAATGGGCTGACCTTCCTTGGTTTCCGCTCGGCGCTGGTGACCCAGCAACCGGATGGCACCTGGGTGTTTGCGCCTCCAGCCAACCAGTCCGGGCCGTTCACCGTCAGTTATGCGGTCACAAATGCCTCGGGCGTTGAAGTGACTGCTTCAGTGAGGATTGACGTCACCGCTATGCCGGACGCGCCGGTTGCTGCGGACGACTTCTTGCAGGCGACTGAGGATCAGACGCTGGTCATCCAGGCGACGACGCTGACCCAGAACGACCGCGACGTCGATGCCGACGGCCTAAGCATCGCGTCGATCAGCAATGCCGTGGGTGTTGCCGTAACAATCGAGGCGAACGGCACCCTTACCGTCCGTCCCCTGCCGGATTTCTGGGGCACGGGCGGGTTCGACTATGTGATTGCCGATTCCAGTGGCCTCACCTCGACCGCGCATGTCACGGTCGAAGTCGCCGCTGCCGACGACGCACCGGTTGCCGGGGCCGATCAGGTCACCTTGATCGAAGACACAACCGCCACGATCAGCGCGGCGGAGCTTCTGGCCAATGACAGCGATCCCGAACTCACCCCCCTGACTCTGACCGGAGTATCCAATGCCTCAGGGCTTGCCGTGTCGCTGAATGCAGATGGCACGCTGACCTTGATCCCGAATGCAGACTTCGCCGGAACCGGAGGGTTTGACTACACAGTTGTCGACGGTACCGGTCAGATCTCGACCGGCCATGTCAGCGTGACAGTGACGGCAGTAAATGATGGGCCTCGCCTTGCGGCACCGCTGCCGGACCGACTGGCGGACGAAGATACCGCCTTCTCGATCGCGCTACAGTCCAGCCTCTTCAGCGACCCGGACGGCGATCCGCTGAGTTTTGCCCTGACTTTGGGGGACGGATCGGCGTTGCCAAGCTGGATGAGTTTCGATCCAGTCACCCAGACCATCAGCGGCCTCCCGCCGCTGAACTTCGCGGGCAGCATTGTCCTGCGCCTGACCGCGAGTGATGCCACCCAGGCAATCTACGATGATTTCCAGCTGCGTTTCCGCCCGACGGATGACGCGCCCGTGCTGGTGAGCCCGCTGCGCGACCGTCTCCTCGACGACAGCAACAAGGCAATCGTGACCGGAACGGCCTTTGTGCTGACCGCCGAAGCCGCAGCCTTCAGCGATGCGGACCAGGATCAGTTGACGCTGACAGCCCGCCTCTCGAACGGCAGCCCGCTGCCGTCCTGGCTAAGCTTCGATGGCCAGCGCTTTACCGGCACTCCGCCCGCAACCGCCATCGGGATACTCGCCATCGAGCTTATCGCAAGCGACGGCCGATCCAGCGTGTCGGACGTGTTCACCCTGACCATCGGCGGCACAGTAACCGGGACCAATGGCAATGACGTTCTGACCGGCACGGTCAGCGATGACATCATCAACGGCCGCAATGGCAACGATACGATCAACGGTCTGGCCGGAAACGACAAGATCGCAGCCGGGGCAGGTGATGATCTTATCATCTACACTTCGGGCAATGACGATATTCTGGGCCGGTCCACCGTCAACACTGGTTTCGACACGCTTGACCTGTCCGCCTACCGCATGGATCAGGTCCGTTTCCGGGTCAGTGGCGCGGAAGTGTACATCCTGACCCCGCATGGCCAGCTGTGGCTGGAAAATCAGGTCGTGTACGATCTGGGGAACGTGAATTCCAATATCGAACGGATCATCTTCCTTGACGGCGTCCTGGACGAGGCGGGCATCAAAGCCCGGGCCATCGCCGACCAGTCGACGTCCGGATCGGACGCCATCGTTGGTACATCCTTTAGCGACATCATTGCCGATGGTGCCGGGAATGACTCGATCAGCGCAGGCGGTGGTAACGACACGATCATCTATGCGTCGGGCAATGACTTCATCGATTCAGGAATAGGCCACGACCGCCTTGACCTGTCGAAATATGTCATGGCCGATGTGCGGTTTGAGTTCTCGACCTTCCACATGCTGATCCGGACACCGGACGGTGTGATCACGCTGCACAACCAGCTGCATCCGAACAATTCGGGCAGAAGCAGAACCGAAGAGGTCATCTTTTCCGACGGCATTCTGGATGTGCAGGGCATGGTCCAGCGGGCGATCGATGTCCAGACGACCGAAGGCAATGACTCCATCTCGGGCAGTAGCTTCAACGACACCATGGGAGGAAGCGGTGGCAATGACACCTTGAACGGTGGGGCAGGCGACGACACGATCTTTGGCGGTACCGGCAATGACCGAATTGACGGCGGTACCGGCAATGACAGCATGGTCGGCGGCGCGGGCAATGACACGTACTTCGTCAACGCTGCGCAGGATATAGTGGTCGAAGAGGCTGACGGCGGCGTTGATATCGTCAGCAGCTCGGCCAGCTATACCTTAAGCACGAATGTCGAAAATCTGACCCTTAGCGGTAGCGCGACAATCACCGGGACCGGAAACACCCTTGCGAACGCGATCACGGGCAATAGTGGGGCGAACGTACTTGCGGGGCTTGAAGGCAATGACTCGCTTTACGGCGGATCCGGCAATGACACGCTTCTGGGCGGCGATGGCGGCGACGTCCTGAATGGCGGGGCAGGTGCCGACAGTCTTGTCGGTGGTCTTGGCAACGACGTCTACTTCGTCGACTCGGGCCTGGACATGATCCTTGAAAGCGCGAATGGCGGCCTGGATGTCGTAAGCAGCAGTGCCACCTATGCATTGTCCGAAGAGGTCGAGGATCTGGTCCTGACCGGCAGCACAGCGATCAACGGAACAGGGAACCTGGCGGCAAACCAGATTTCCGGGAACACTGGTGCCAATATCCTGGCCGGCCTTGACGGGAACGACACCCTGAGTGGTGGGTCTGGGAACGATACGCTTGATGGTGGGTCCGGGAATGACGTTCTTGACGGCGGCACCGGGTCCGACAGCCTGATCGGCGGAGCGGGAGACGACATCTACTTTGTCGATTCTGCGACCGATCTGATCTTCGAGGCTGCGGAGGGTGGAAATGATCGGGTGCAAAGCTCGGTCGCCTACACTCTGGCTGACCACGTCGAAGAGCTGGTGCTGACTGGAACCGGGAACCTCAATGGGACCGGCAACGCCGCCAACAACCTGGTTGTCGGCACCAGTGGTCGAAACATTCTGCTGGGGCTTGACGGCAACGACACGCTAAGCGGCGGAGGAGGAAACGATACATTGGTCGGCGGCACTGGCAACGATGTGCTGGAGGGCGGGGCCGGCAGCGACAGTCTTTCCGGCGGCGATGGCGATGACACCTACCTTGTGGACGTCGCGACCGATGTGATCGTCGAGGCAGCGGGTGGCGGCAGGGACATGGTGCAGACCAGCTTGACCTACACCCTTGGTGCCGAGCTTGAGAACCTGGTCCTGACCGGTACCGCGGCAATCAACGGAACCGGTAATGCCTTGGACAACGTTCTGGTTGGCAACGATGGCAACAACCTCCTGTCGGGTCTTGCGGGCAACGACGGACTGTTCGGGGGGGCGGGGAACGACCTGCTGAATGGCGGCCTTGGTGACGACTGGCTTGAAGGAGGCGCCGGAGACGACAGCTTTATCTTCACCTCGGGCAATGATGCAGTTCAAGGCGGGAAAGGCAGCGACCAGCTTGATCTGTCCCAGTACCATTCCGACAACGTCCGGTTCTACAAGGTCGGGGATAGCGTCCAGATTGTCACGGCTGACGGGACGATCCAGCTTACCGACCAGATGAAACTGGCCATCGGCGATGAAAACGGGAACATCGAGAGCATTCGTTTCGCGGACATGACGATCACCGACGAGACAATCCGCAACCGGGCGCAGACCGATGAGATAACCTATGCGCCACCCCCACCGTTGAATTTGCCCAATACCTTGGCTTCAGCTTCGGGCGATAGTGGCAGTGGAAGTTCGCAAGCCGATACGTCCGGTGGTTCCCCGGCGGCAAGGTCGGCCTCGGCCAAAACATCCGCCCAAGGCCCGACCAATTCGGATCAGGCTTTCGCCTTCAATTCCCCGCAATCTGCTGGCAGTGCCGTTGCGGGGACTCTGACGCAGTCGTTCCTGTCCAGCTTCATTGCAGGGGATGAATTGAATACGGTTGCCGAAATCAACGGAGGAAACGGTCAAGCTGTCGGCACGGACGCCGCTTCTGGCGTGTTGATCGATCCGGCCACAGCCGAGACGGCCTTCCTAAGCGCAACCCAGCTGGCGGCGCTTGACCAAGACCGCATGACCATCGTCTGAAGGAGCAGCGATGATCGGCAAACTTCTGCTCGCAACGGGCGGTGGCAACGGGAACAGCTACCTTGAGGCGCTCTTGCGCCTCAGGCCTGTTTTCTGGCAGGTCGCCGTGGCAAGTACATTCGTCAATCTCCTGATGCTGACCAGCCCGTTGTTCATGCTTCAGGTCTATGACCGCGTCCTGGCATCAGCCTCGGTCCCGACGCTGGTCGGGCTGTTTCTGATCGTCATCTTTCTGTACACGTTCCTGGGCATCTTTGATTTTCTTAGGCTACGTCTGCTTTCCCGGGCCAGCTATCGGCTTGATAGGGACGTGGCCAGCCAAGGATTTGACATCTGGATCCGCTCTTCCATCGGCGGCAACGCAGCCAGCCGTCGCCCGCTGAACGATCTGGCCGTCGTCCGTGGCTTCTTCGCCAGCCCGGGGATGGTCGGTTTTTTCGACTTGCCCTGGGTGCCCATCTACCTGGTGATCGCGTTCGCCATCCATCCTTGGCTTGGCGTTGTCACTTTGGGCGGGGCTCTGATCACGACCGCGCTTGCGTTGCTTGGCCAGTGGCTGACAAGCCGAAGCTACAGCAAAGCCATGGGCGCGGATGCGACAGAGAGTTTCTTCGTCGAACAGGGCTATCGCAACGCGGAAACCGTCCTTGCGCTTGGCATGGGCGACCGGCTGGGCGCGCGCTGGCAGGCTATGCATGACGAAGGTCTGGCCACGGGCCAGACGGGCGGCGACCGCTCTGAAGTGCTTTCGACAATCTCCAAGACCTTCCGCATGTTCATGCAGTCGGCCGTGCTCGCCTTGGCGGCCTGGCTGGTGCTGCGCAATGAGCTGTCGCCCGGCATGATCATTGCTGCGTCAACCATTTCCGGTAAGGCGCTTGCCCCCATCGATCAGGTCATTGGTCAATGGCGCTCGGTGGTGCGCGCCCGGGAAGCTCACCTGCGGCTTATGGATACGATGCAGCCGCAGGGAAGAGCAGACGCCGCGGCGGTTGATCTGCCCGAGCCAGCCGGGAAGCTGCACGTTTGCAGCCTGACAAAGCTGCCCCCTGCATCGCCCGGCATGCAAAGGCGCCCACCCATCTTAAGCCAGGTCAGCTTCGACCTTCAGCCAGGTGATGCCCTTGGCGTCATCGGGCCGTCCGCGTCCGGCAAGTCGACGCTTGCGAAATGCCTGGTCGGTGCATGGGAGCCGGAAAGTGGCGAAGTCCGGCTTGACGGCGGAACGTTGCAGCAATGGGGCTCTGCCGCCCGGGCGAAGCACATCGGCTACCTGCCCCAGATGATCGAGCTGCTGACCGGCACGATCCGCGAAAACATTTCGCGATTTGACCCCGCCGCCGAGGATGACCGGATCGTCGAAGCTGCGCAGTTGGCGGGCGTCCACGACATGATTCTGCAGCTTCCCGACGGGTACGGGACGCGCGTTGGCCACGGCGGAACGCTTCTGTCCGGCGGCCAGACACAGCGTGTCGGGCTGGCGCGCGCGCTCTACGGCCGCCCGAAGCTCATCGTTCTCGACGAGCCGAACTCGAACCTCGACGCCGCAGGGGACGAAGCGCTCGCCAGCGCCGTCAACGCGCTGCGGGCCAGCGGCACGACGCTGGTCATCATGGCCCACAGGCCAAGTGCAATTGCGGCGGTCAACAAGCTTCTTGTCCTGCAGAATGGCACTGTCGCGCATTTCGGCGAAAAGGACGCCGTGCTTGCGCTGGCTACCAGACCCGTTCCCCAGTCCACGACTGAGCACCATGCACGCGTCTCAGCCTGAAGCATCCGCCCCAAAGACGCCCTTGCTTGACGTCGGTCGTTCTGGGCGACTGACGTTTGTCCTGGCGCTTGGGCTGTTTTGCACCCTAGGGCTTTGGGGCTTCCTGACCCCGATTGCAGGGGCGATCATGGCGCCTGGCACAGTTGCCGTGATGGGCAAACCAAAGTCGGTGCAGCACCTAGACGGCGGCATTGTACGCGACATATTTGTCAGCGACGGCGATCGCGTGAAGGCTGGCGATGTCCTTCTACGCCTTGACGACACGCTACTTGCGGCCAATCTGGAAATTTACCTTGGACGCCTGGGCGAAGCGCACTCTCAGGCGGCGCGCCTGAATGCCGAAGCTACGGGGGCCGCAGGGATCACCTTTCCAAAGCCACCCGACCTTCTTACCGATCGCGATCTTTCGACGGCTGAAGCTACCGAAACTGCGATCTTCACGGCCCATGCCGATGTTCTGGCCGGCCGGCGTGCCCAGCACAATGAAAAGATCGACCAGTTCAGGAACCAGATTGACGGCGTTGATGCGCTGATCGCCGCAAAACGCGAGCAGCTTGGCTATATCGAAAGGGACATTGATCGGTTTCAGTCGCTTTTGGAAAAGCAGCTCGCGCGCGAAAGCGACATGCTTTCCCTGCAAGGCAACCGGGCCGACATTCTGGGCCAGATCTCCGAGCATATCTCGGAGCGCGCCCGGATCGAGAATTCAATCCGCGACACCGAGCTTGAACTGATTCAGCTTGATCGCGAGGCGCGTGAAAGGGCGGTCACCGAACTTCGCGAAGTTGCGACCTCCGTCGCCGAACTGACCGAACAGATTGTCAGCACGAAAAAGCAACTGGAGCGGATCGACATCCGGGCACCAAGTGACGGCTTCGTACACGACATGCAGATCGTGACCATCGGCGGCGTGGTGCCGCCTGGCGCGCTCATCGCGCAAATCGTCTCGCATGATGGGACCACTGACTTCGAGCTTCACGTGCCGCCTGCCTCAGTCGACCAGGTATTTCCCGGGCAAGAGGTGCGCCTTCGCTTTTCGGCCTTCGATCAGAACTCGACACCTGAAATCATCGGCCAGGTCGCCCTAGTATCAGCGACAACGCTTGTCGATAAGATGACTGGCGTGCCGTACTATCTTGTCACTGCTCATGTTTCACCGGACGAACTGTCCCGCCTTGAAGGCAAGCAACTCGTTCCCGGCATGCCTATCGAAGCATTTATCTCCACAGGATCGCGTTCAGCAGTCAGCTATCTTTTGAAACCCTTCACGGATCAACTGGCACGTGCTTTTCGAGAGAGCTGACGCGGATAGCGCTCATTTGCCCAGTCTTGACGCAAGGCTTTGCGTTAAGTGGGTAAGGGCTTAGATCCCCTTTCGCTTCGCGGCCAAGGCGCAGAATTGGGCAAACGGGCAGGGTCCGGGCGTCTCCTTGAACCGCGCCGGGCCAGTCGGAGGCTCCAATTCCCAAGTGGGATGGAGAATCATGAGCAAAATCAGGAACGAATTTTCGTTTGAAGTGCGCGAAAGCGCTGAGCGGCGGGTATTCGTCAATGAGGGGCAGCACGGATCGCGGTGGCAGGCGGTCACGTCGAGTGCGGCGAAGATTAGCTGGTGCAAGTTGGCGTCGACCGATAGCGGGCTTCCTCGACCCGCAAGCTTGATTTGACGATTCGGCCAAGCACCCCCACAGTAAGCTTCTGACCACATGGGGGAGGCCAGCGATGTGTCAGATGTTCGCCGGGCAAGACCCGGCCCGCTATGAATATGTCACCCGCCGTTTGCGGCTGAACGGCCAGTCGACCAGCATCCGGCTGGAGCGTGCTTTTTGGGGTATCGTGGACCAGATGGCGCAGAAGGATGGGACCACGACTCCCGCCTTCCTGTCCAAGCTGCATTCCGAGGTGCTGCAGCAGCACGGCGAGACGTCGAACTTCACCTCGCTACTTCGGTGTGCCTGCACGATCCACCTGGGCGAGCTTGACCAGATTCCGCAGCCTGGCAGCCGCATAGCGGCGGAATAGAAAATCCGGGCTGTAGTAGTCCGCTACTACCCGACCTGGAAACTGGTTCACTAACCTTACCAATATCAAGACTTGATGGGGTAAGGCATGGCCAAGGCAATCCACTCTATGATCCGCGTCCTGGACGAGGCGCGGTCGTTGGCGTTCTACGAGACGGCCTTCGGGCTCAAGGTTGCCGAGCGGCTGGATTTCGAGAGCTTCACGCTCATTTACCTGTCGAACGCCGAACAGACCTTCGAGGTTGAGCTGACGGTCAACAAGGGCCGCACCGACCCATATGCCCTGGGCGACGGCTACGGCCATCTTGCGGTCAGCGTGGCCGATGTTGATGCCGAACATGCGCGCTTGACCGCTGCGGGGCTTGCTCCCCGCAAACTTATCGACTTCGCCCCGGCGGGCAGCGTCATCGCCCGCTTCTTCTTTATTGCAGACCCCGATGGCTATCAGATCGAGGTTCTGCAACGCGGTGGGCGCTATCTCTGAGGAGGGAGCCGCGCCCAGACCCAGCCAAGACAAGACCAAAAGCCAGGGAGGACGACCATGACAAAACACGATCTTCGGGGGCTGACCCGTAGACAACTTCTGACACGCACGGTTGCAGCCGGGGCGCTGGCAGTGACCGGCGCAGGCTTCATCGCCGCGCCGAACGCTGCCTGGGCGCTGGAGGTGACCGTGATTACGCCAGAGCAGATGGCCACGCTGCTCCAGATGGCGCGCGACATCTATCCGCACGACCAAGTGGGCGACCAGTTCTATGCCGTGGCCGTGAAAGGCTACGATGCCGAGGACAAGAAGGACATGGTTGCCGCCGGCATCGCCGAACTGGACGCCGCCGCCAAGGCCATGGGCCACGCCAACTACCTTGCCGCCGGGTGGGAGGAAGACCGGGTGAAGGTGCTGCAGTCCATCGAGACGACGCCCTTCTTCCAAACTGTCCGCTCCGGCCTCGTGACCGGGCTCTATAACCAGAAAGAGGTCTGGCCGATCTTTGGCTACCAGGGGGAAAGCTTCTCTCAGGGCGGTTACATCGACCGCGGTTTCAACGACATCGACTGGCTTTGAGGGGGGACGACAATGGCAACGTTTGATCTGAACGACGATTCCGTGGTCGTCATCATCGGCACCGGCGCTGGTGGCGGGGTGCTTGCAAACGAGTTGGCGCAAAAGGGCGTCAAGGTCGTGGCGCTTGAGGCCGGCGGGCGCTACCTGCCCGAGGATTACATCAACGACGAATGGGAAAGCTTCGGCCAGTTGGCATGGCTGGACGCCCGCACAACCAGCGGCGACTGGCGCGTGGCAAAGGACTTTTCCGGCCTTCCGGCCTGGATCGTCAAGGCCGTCGGCGGCACGACCACCCATTGGGCGGGCGCATCTTTGCGGTTCCAGGACCATGAATGGAAGGCATTGACCAACTATGGCGCCGTCGAAGGTGCAAACCTTCTCGACTGGCCGATTGACGGGGCGGAAATGGCGCCCTGGTACGAAAAGGCCGAAACCAAGCTTGGCGTGACCCGCACCGGCGACCGTGAGGGTTTGCCCGGGAACAACAACTATCTTGTTTTCGAAAAAGGCGCCAAAGCACTCGGCTACAAGGAAGTGCATACCGGTCGCATGGCGATCAACTCCAAGGACTACGACGGGCGTTTGGCTTGCCAGCAGACCGGCTTCTGCTTCCAGGGCTGCAAATGGGGCGCCAAATGGTCCGCCGCCTATACCGACATTCCGGCGGGTGAGGCGACCGGCAACCTTGAAGTCCGCGACCGCAGCCACGTTGCGAAGATCCTGCATGACGAGTCCGGCAAGGTCACGGCGGTCGAATACTTCGACAAGGACGGCGTGAAGCAGACCCAGAAGGCGCGCATCGTCTGCGTCGCGGGCAACACCATCGAGTCGCCCCGCCTACTGCTGAACTCGGCCTCCGAGATGTACCCGAACGGCCTTGCGAACTCTTCCGACCAGGTCGGGCGCAACTACATGCGGCACGTCACCGGCTCGGTCTATGCGGTCTTCGACAAACCGGTCCGCATGTGGCGCGGCACGACCATGGCCGGGATCATGCAGGACGAGGCGATCCACAAGCCGGACCGCGGCTTCGTCGGCGGGTATGAGCTTGAGACGCTGGCTCTCGGCCTCCCCTTCATGGCCGCCTTCCTCAACCCCGGCGGCTGGGGCCGCAGCTTCACCACCGCTCTCGACAATTACGAGAACATGGCGGGGATGTGGATCGTGGGCGAAGACATGCCGCAGGCGACCAACCGGATCACACTTCACCCCGAGCAGAAAGACCAGTTCGGCCTGCCGATCCCGAACGTCCACTTCGACGACCACCCCAACGACATCGCCATGCGCAATCACGCCTACCAGCAGGGCATCGCGATGTACGAGGCCGTGGGGGCCACCCGCGCCTTCCCGACCCCGCCTTATCCCAGCACCCACAACCTTGGCACCAACCGCATGTCGGAAGACCCCAAGGACGGTGTGTGCAACAAATGGGGCCAGACCCACGACATTGCGAACCTGTTCATCTCGGACGGCTCGCAATTCACTACGGGGGCGGCGGAAAACCCGACGCTGACAATTGTTGCGCTGGCAATCCGTCAGGCCGACCACATCGCCAAGGAAATGGCTGCCGGCACAATCTGACGGCGCATTCGAACCGGGCGGGTGTCTCTTTCCCCAGAAGAGATGCCCGCCCGGCCGTTTTCCCAAGCTCCGTCTGCGGTAACCATCTTTCCCCGTGCAGAAGAAGGCTGGGCTGGACCGGGCGTGCAAATTTGCGACGTGGCGACCCTGCCGCCCTCACCACGTTGCGTCAGCGCAAAGAATATCGCCGAAGGCCTTAGCGCTTCATGCGCCAGGCGTCGCGCACGCCGGGGTTGGCCAGCACCATGGCGCGCTGATCGGCAAAGCGTTGGGCGGGCAGGGGCGGGCTGAACAGTTGCGCCGCTTCGGCCAGCCGGGCGAGCAGGGTCTTGTCGGTCAACCCTTCTGTCCGCGCCGCGCGAAGATGGTCCGCCGTCACTCTGACTTTGGGGACGAAAACCGCGCAGACATTGCCGGCCCGCGCCACCAGCTGAAAGCAATCGGCCAGCGCCGCCATCTGCACGGGAAGCCATGGCTGCTTGGCATGCAGGAAATCCTGCTGGATCAAGACTGAGCGGTAAGGCTCCAGCGCTGGAAAGAACTCTGCCGCGATCCGGTCTGCCGTAACGGGGGATTTTGCGGCATCGACCGACAGGATCTCAACCGCCCCGCCGGTCCAGGCCTGCCGGGCGATATCGCCCTTGACGCAAGTCACACGCGCGCCCCAGGGGGCAAGGGCGGTCTGAACCTGGGTCAGCATGTCGACCTCACCCTCGGGCGTGACAAACCGGTCGTAGGTATATAGCGGTGCCGCGCTGGCGCTTGTGGCCAGGCCTGCCAGAAGCCGTGCCGCCGACCCGCCGCGATGGGTGCCAAGGTCGATCACCGCCCCTGATCCTTCTGCCCGGGCGGCCAGCCAATAGTACAGCCGCGCTTCATCCATCGTCAGCATCGCCGGCACAGCAAGGGCGGCGCGAAGGTCATCGTCCGTGACCGCTTTCCAAGGCTTGGCCGCCCAATCGATATCGTCCAACTGCACGCGATCGTTCTCCCCATGGCTTGGCGCAGACTGGAAGCGATGCCCGCGCCGTGCAAATCGAAATTGGCCTTGATTTCCCGTTGGCCCTGCCGTAACCCCTGCCCCGCGTAGGGGTATAGCTCAGCTGGTAGAGCGACGGTCTCCAAAACCGTAGGTCGCGGGTTCGATCCCTGCTGCCCCTGCCATCCTCCCAAACCGGATTGCTGCTCTTTCCAGTCAGGACGGCCAATGCTAGGTCTTGGCCATGCTGACGCAACGCGCCCGATATGCCCTGCATGCCATGGTTTTTCTGGCGCGCAAGAATGGTCCGGCGACGGTTGCCGAAATTGCCGAGGCTGAGTCCATTCCCCGCAAGTTTCTGGAGAACATCCTGTCGGACCTGCGGGTGCGCGGCCTGGTCATCGGCAAGCGTGGTCCTACCGGCGGTTACCACCTTGCGCGCCAATCGGAAACGATCAGCTTTGCCGACATTCTACGCTGCATTGACGGTCCGCTGGCCTTGGCGCCTTGTGCAAGCTTGACCGCTTATCGTCCTTGTAGCGACTGCCGTGCAGTCGAAACCTGCGAGATTCGGCCGATTCTTCTGGCAGTGCGGGACACCACGGCCCTGCTCCTTGAAGGGATGTCGCTGTCCGAGGCCGCGGGCGGCGCAAAGATGTCCTTCCTTTAGCCAAAGCGCTGGACGAATTGTCCAACAATCCCGGCCGCTTAGAAACATACTTTCTTTGTAGGTAATAAGGACTATTTTCGATTGATTTCCTACTTAACCAGTGGGGAAATAGGGGTTCAACGCGGAGGACCCAATGGAAGACAGTTTCATTCTCTTTGTCATCGTCGGCTTTCTGGCCCAGATCGTCGATGGGGCGCTTGGCATGGCCTATGGCGTCGTGTCGTCATCTGTTCTGCTCAGCTTTGGCGTGCCCCCGGCGGCTGCTTCGGCATCCGTCCACGCGGCCGAGGTCTTTACGACTGCGGCGTCAGCCTCGTCGCATGTCTGGCACCGAAACGTGAACTGGCGGCTGTTCCGGCTGCTTGCGCCTATGGGCATCCTGGGAGGCGTGGCGGGGACCTATCTCATCACCTCGGTCGATGGTGAAGTGTTGCGCCCCTTTGTGGCCGGCTACCTTGGCCTGATGGGCGTCTACATCCTCTACCGCGCCTGGCGTGCTGCGCTCCCGATCGACCAGCACCGCGCCGGACTCGTTGCCCCTCTTGGCCTGATCGGGGGCTTTGCCGATGCGGTCGGCGGTGGCGGTTGGGGGCCGGTGGTCACGACAGGGCTCGTCGGCTCAGGCGGGGCCCCGCGTGAGATGATCGGTACGGTCAACACGGTTGAATTCTTCCTGACCGTCGCCGTCTCGGCAGCTTTCATCACGGCCCTCCTGACCGGCCATTGGGATGATGCGGGGGGCCTTGTCCAATATGCATGGGCGGTTGGCGGTCTGATCGTCGGTGGTGTACTTGCGGCCCCCTTGGCAGGGTATGTCACCAAGATTCTGCCGCAACGCGTGCTGATGGTCGCGGTCGGGATGCTGGTAACCGGGCTTGCCATCTATCAAACGGCGCGGCTGATCTGACTGAGCGTCCGTGGTTCTGTTAAAAGCTGGGCTGGCCAATGGCTGGCCCAAGACCATCTAGCCGCACGGTGGCGCACGACTAGCAAGGAAGTCCTCCGCCGATCTGACCAGAGCCATTGGCACTTCTTTCCCCCGCCGCTTGAATTCCCCAACCATCCGCCGTATCTGTCCCCAAACCTTCATCGCGGGAGCGACCGGCCATGGCTACCCTGAACCCCCTCACCTTTCTGCAGCAGGTCCGCGCCGAGGTTGCCAAGGTCGTCTGGCCCTCGCGCCGCGAAGTCCTGCTGACCACGTTGATGGTGTTCCTGCTGTCGGCCTTGGCTGCAATCTTCTTCAGCCTGGTCGATCTGGGCATCCGGACCGGGCTTCAGGCGATCATCGGCGCCTGACCCGGCGGCTCCCTCTTGAAATGACGGCGGGCACGGGATAACCCCACGCCAACCAAAGGGACACGGGCGCGCATCGATTCGGGGTGCGCGCTGTTTTTTGTTCCGGGACGTTGAAAAATCGCGGGCCGCAAAGGCCTCGGGCAGCAAGGAAGAATGTGACGATGGCGAAGCGCTGGTATTCGGTGAGCGTTCTCTCGAACTTCGAGAAGAAGATCGCCGAGCAGATCAAGACCGCCGTCGCCGAAGCCGGTCTTGGCGAAGAGATCGACGAGGTGTTGGTCCCGACCGAAGAGGTCATCGAGATGCGCCGTGGCAAGAAGGTGACGTCGGAACGTCGCTTCATGCCGGGCTATGTGCTGGTTCACATGGAAATGTCGAACCGGGGCTATCACCTGATCTCGTCGATCAACCGGGTGACCGGGTTCCTTGGCCCGCAAGGCAAACCAATGCCGATGCGCGACTCCGAGGTGAACGCGATCCTGAACCGTGTCGAGGAAGGTCTGGAAGCCCCGCGCAACCTGATCCGCTTCGACATCGGCGAAACCGTGCAAGTGACAGATGGCCCGTTCGAGGGCTTCTCCGGCATGGTTGAAGACGTGGATGAGGCGCACAACCGCCTGAAGGTCACCGTATCGATCTTCGGCCGCGCAACGCCCGTTGAGCTGGAATTCACTCAGGTCTCGAAAGGGAACTGAGGAACGCGTGGGAGGCGAGCGCCAGCGCAAGCTGGTGACGGACCGGACCACTAAACCGCATCCCCCAATTCCGGGCCGGATGCAGTGACAAAGGAGAAGGCCAGATGGCCAAGAAGATTATCGGCAGCCTGAAGCTGCAAGTGAAAGCGGGCCAGGCGAACCCGTCCCCGCCGGTTGGCCCGGCGCTGGGTCAGCGCGGCCTGAACATCATGGCCTTCGTGAAGGAATTCAACGCGAAGACCGCTGATGTGACGCCGGGTACCCCGACGCCTGTCATCATCACCTACTACCAGGACAAATCGTTCAGCCTGGAATTCAAAACCGCCCCGGCGGCGTTCCTGATCAAGCAGGCCGCTGGCCTGCCGTCGGTCGGCAAGCGCAACCGCACCAAGGGTTCGGTCAAGCCGGGCCATGACGTGGCCGGTACGATCAGCACGGCTCAGCTGCGCAAGATCGCCGAGACCAAGATGAAGGATCTGAACGCGAACTCGGTTGAGGCCGCGATGAAGATCATCCTCGGTTCGGCGAAATCCTGCGGCATCGAAGTGAAGGGCTGAGATCATGGCAAAAGTTGCAAAGCGCGTCGCCAAGGCGACGGAAGCCTTCGCCGGCAAGGCCAACATCTCGGTTGAAGATGCGGTCAAGCTGATCAAGGGCGCGGCCTCGGCCAAGTTCGACGAAACCATCGAAATCGCGATGAACCTGGGCGTTGACCCGCGCCACGCTGACCAGATGGTCCGCGGCGTGGTCCAGCTGCCGAACGGCACCGGCAAGACCGTGCGCGTCGCCGTGTTCGCCCGTGGCGCCAAGGCTGATGAAGCCAAGGCCGCTGGTGCAGATATCGTCGGCGCCGAAGACCTGATGGAAACCATCCAGTCCGGCAAGATCGAGTTCGACCGTTGCATCGCAACGCCGGACCTGATGCCGCTGGTCGGCCGTCTTGGCAAGATCCTCGGCCCGCGCAACCTGATGCCGAACCCGAAAGTGGGCACCGTGACGATGGACGTGAAGTCCGCCGTCGAAGCCGCCAAGGGTGGTGAGGTCCAGTTCAAGGTCGAAAAGGCCGGGGTCATCCATGCCGGGATCGGCAAGGTGTCCTTCACCGAAGACAAGCTGGCCGAAAACGTCCGCGCGTTCGTTGATGCGGTCAGCAAGGCCCGTCCGACGGGCGCCAAGGGCACCTATGTGAAGAAGGTCTCTCTGTCTTCGACCATGGGTCCCGGCGTTTCGGTCGACATCGCCTCGGCGACTGCGAACTGACGCAAGAGTCGGGCTGAAGCCCGACCTACGAAATTCCCGACCCGTCAGGGTCGGGATTGCCGGGCGGAAACGCCCGGTTCTGTCCGAGACGGTGGGTGGCGCGCAAACGCCGTAAATCCTGCCTGAGATGGGGATCGAGATTTGAGGCACCCTTCGCGGTGATCTTGGCCTCGGGAACCTGAAACGGACCCGAACGCCCCCGGTGGGGGCACACATGAGCCGGGGGGAAACCCCCAACCTTGGAGTGAAACTGTGGATAGAGCCCAGAAAGAGAAAGTGGTCGAGGAACTCGGCCAGATCTTCGAAAGCTCTGGCGTCGTGGTGGTTGCCCACTACGCGGGAATGACGGTTGCACAGATGCAGGACCTGCGCGCAAAAATGCGCGAAGTTGGTGGGTCCACACGCGTTGCCAAGAACACGCTCGCCAAGATCGCCCTTGAAGGGAAGCCCGCTGCAAAGATGGGTGACCTCCTCACGGGTATGACCATGTTGTCCTTCTCGGAAGACCCTGTGGCTGCGGCCAAGGTCTGCGAGGCCTACGCCAAGACGAATGACAAGTTCGTCATCATCGGCGGGGCAATGGGCGACACGGTTCTGGACCAGGCCGGTGTCAAGGCCGTGGCTTCCATGCCGTCGCGCGAAGAGCTTATCGCTCAGATCGTGTCGTGCATCGGTGCTCCGGGCTCTGCCATCGCCGGGGCCATTGGCGCGCCTGCTTCGAACATCGCAAGCATCCTGTCGACCATCGAGGAAAAGGCAGCCGCCTGATCTTTTGCCCGCGTGGTTGACCCCACGCCGTTGGAACCCATCTTTAAACGAACGGAAAACAAAATGGCTGATCTGAACAAACTCGCCGAAGAGATCGTTGGTCTGACCCTTCTTCAGGCCCAGGAACTCAAAACCATCCTGAAGGACAAGTATGGCATCGAGCCGGCCGCCGGTGGCGCCGTCATGATGGCTGCTGGTCCGGCTGCTGCAGCCGCTCCGGCTGAAGAGCAGACCGAATTCGACGTCGTCCTGACGGACGCCGGCCCGAACAAGATCAACGTGATCAAGGTCGTGCGCGAAATCACCGGTCTGGGCCTGAAAGAAGCCAAGGACCTGACCGAAGCCGGTGGCAAGGTCAAGGAGGCCGTGTCGAAGGCCGACGCCGAAGCTCTGAAGAAGAAGTTCGAAGAAGCTGGCGCCAAAGCCGAGCTGAAGTAATCCGGTCGGGGGCAACCCCAACCAGAAACAAGGGCTGGGTCCGAAGCAATTCGGGCCCAGTCTGACGCGTCTTGGAAGCGGCTTTCGCGAAAGCCCCTCCCCAGGCGCGATGCGGGTTCGGGAGCTGCCCTACGGGACGGGCGGCACGAATGGAACCTGCATTCCCTGCTTCGCATGCGGTGCGCGCCCGTGGCCCGACGGGTGGTGCGCCAGCGAAATGATGAAAGGTGACTTGAAACATGGCGCAAGCTTATGTTGGCCAGAAACGCATCCGCCGCTATTTCGGCAAAATCCGTGAAGTGCTGGAGATGCCGAACCTGATCGAGGTTCAGAAATCCTCCTATGACCTGTTCCTGCGGTCCGGCGAAGGCGACAAGCCGCTGGACGACGAGGGGATCCAGGGAACCTTCCAGTCGGTGTTCCCGATCAAGGACTTCAACGAGACCGCCGTGCTTGAATTCGTCAAGTATGAGCTGGAAAAGCCGAAGTACGACGTCGACGAATGCCAGTCGCGCGACATGACCTACGCCGCACCCCTCAAGGTGACGCTGCGCCTGATCGTGTTTGATGTCGATGAAACCACCGGGGCCCGGTCGGTCAAGGACATCAAGGAACAGGACGTCTACATGGGCGACATGCCCCTGATGACGCATAACGGCACCTTCGTCGTCAACGGGACCGAGCGGGTCATCGTCAGCCAGATGCACCGGTCGCCTGGCGTGTTCTTCGACCACGACAAGGGCAAGACCCACTCGTCGGGCAAGCTGCTGTTCGCCTGCCGGATCATCCCGTATCGCGGCTCGTGGCTGGACTTTGAATTCGACGCCAAGGATGTGGTCTTTGCCCGCATCGACCGTCGCCGGAAGCTGCCGGTGACGACGCTGCTTTATGCGCTGGGAATGGACCAGGAAGGCATCATGGATGCCTACTATGAAACCGTGTCCTACACTCATGTGAAGAACAAGGGCTGGGTCACCAAGTTCTTCCCCGAGCGGATCCGCGGCACCCGCCCGCAGTTCGACATCGTCGACGCCGCCACCGGTGAAGTGATCTGCAAGGCCGGCGACAAGATGACGCCGCGCATGGCGAACGAGCTGATCAAGTCCGGCAAGGTGACCGAGCTTCTGGTTCCGTTTGACCAGATCCTGGGCCGCTACATCGCCAAGGACATCATCAACGAAGAAACCGGTGAAATCTGGGCCGAAGCCGGCGATGAGCTGACCATGGAATACGACCGCGACGGCGGCGTGAAGGGTGGCTCGCTCAAGGTCCTTCTGGACCAGGGCATCACCGAGATTCCGGTTCTGGACATCGACAACGTCAACGTCGGCCCCTACATCCGCAACACCATGGCGGTGGACAAGAACATGGGCCGCGACACCGCGCTCATGGACATCTACCGCGTGATGCGCCCGGGTGAACCGCCGACCGTCGAAGCCGCGTCGCAGCTCTTCGACACGCTCTTCTTCGACAAAGAGCGTTATGATCTCTCGGCCGTCGGCCGCGTGAAAATGAACATGCGCCTCGACCTTGGCAAGCCCGACACCCAGCGCACGCTGGACCGGGACGACATCGTCGCCTGCATCAAGGCCCTGACCGAACTGCGCGACGGCAAGGGTGAGATTGACGATATCGACCACCTCGGCAACCGCCGCGTCCGCTCGGTCGGTGAGCTGATGGAGAACCAGTACCGCGTTGGTCTCCTGCGCATGGAACGCGCGATCAAGGAACGGATGAGCAGCGTCGAAATCGACACGATCATGCCGCAGGACCTGATCAACGCCAAACCGGCTGCTGCTGCGGTGCGTGAATTCTTCGGCTCCTCGCAGCTGTCGCAGTTCATGGACCAGACGAACCCGCTGTCCGAAGTCACCCACAAGCGCCGCCTCTCGGCCCTTGGGCCAGGCGGTCTGACCCGCGAACGTGCAGGCTTCGAGGTTCGTGACGTCCACCCGACCCACTATGGCCGGATGTGCCCGATCGAAACGCCGGAAGGCCAGAACATCGGCCTGATCAACTCGCTGGCCACCTTCGCCCGCGTGAACAAGTACGGCTTCATCGAAACCCCGTACCGCAAAGTGATCGACGGCAAGGTGACCGACGAGGTCGTCTACATGTCGGCGACCGAAGAGATGCGCCACACCGTCGCCCAGGCCAACGCCGGCCAGGACGCCGAGGGCCGCTTTACCGAGGAACTGATCTCCAGCCGGAAGGCCGGGGAATTCATGCTGAACCCGCCGGATTCGGTGGACCTGATCGACGTGTCGCCAAAGCAGCTCGTGTCTGTCGCGGCCTCGCTGATCCCGTTCCTTGAGAACGACGACGCCAACCGCGCCCTCATGGGTTCGAACATGCAGCGTCAGGCGGTTCCTCTGCTCCAATCTGATGCCCCCTTCGTGGGCACCGGCATTGAAGCCGTGGTCGCGCGTGACTCGGGTGCTGCAATCATGGCCCGCCGTGCAGGTGTCATCGACCAGGTCGACGCGACCCGTATCGTTGTGCGGGCGACCGAGATGTTGGAACCCGGTGAGCCGGGCGTCGACATCTACCGTCTGCGCAAGTTCAAGCGGTCGAACCAGTCGTCCTGCATCAACCAGCGCCCGCTGGTGAAGGTGGGTGACACGGTGCTGCGCGGCGAAGTGGTGGCCGACGGCCCCTGCACCGACATGGGCGAACTGGCCCTTGGCCGGAACGTGGTCGTCGCGTTCATGCCGTGGAATGGCTACAACTACGAAGACTCGATCCTGATCTCGGAACGCATCCTGCGCGACGACGTCTTCACCTCGATCCACATCGAGGAATATGAAGTCGCCGCCCGCGATACCAAGCTTGGGCCGGAAGAGATCACCCGCGACATCCCGAACGTTGGCGAGGAAGCCCTGCGCAACCTCGACGAAGCGGGGATCGTCTACATCGGGGCCGAAGTGCAGCCGGGCGACATCCTGGTCGGCAAGATCACCCCGAAGGGCGAAAGCCCGATGACGCCGGAAGAAAAGCTCCTGCGCGCCATCTTCGGTGAAAAGGCGTCTGACGTCCGCGATACCTCGCTGCGGCTGCCCCCGGGCGCTTACGGCACGATCGTGGAAGTGCGCGTCTTCAACCGCCACGGTGTGGACAAGGACGAACGCGCCCTGCAGATCGAGCGTGAGGAAGTCGAACGCCTCGCCCGCGACCGCGATGACGAACTCGCGATCCTGGAACGCAACATCTACGCCCGCCTCAAGACCCTGATCAAAGGCAAGACCGCCGTGAAGGGCCCGAAAGGCATCAAGGCTGGATCGACCATCGACGACGAACTGCTGGGCACGCTGTCGCGCGGCCAGTGGTGGCAGCTGGCCCTTGGCGAAGAAAACGACGCCAAGGAAGTCGAGGCGCTCCATGACCAGTTCGAAGCGCAGAAGCGCGCCTTGGACAACCGTTTCGACGACAAGGTCGAAAAGGTCCGTCGCGGCGACGATCTGCCTCCGGGCGTGATGAAGATGGTCAAGGTTTTCGTCGCGGTGAAGCGCAAGCTGCAGCCGGGCGACAAGATGGCCGGACGTCACGGCAACAAGGGCGTCATTTCCAAGGTCGTCCCGATCGAGGATATGCCGTTCCTCGCCGATGGCACCCCGGTTGACCTCGTTCTGAACCCGCTCGGCGTGCCGTCGCGGATGAACGTGGGTCAGATCCTTGAGACGCACATGGGCTGGGCCGCGCGTGGCCTGGGCATGAACATCGACGAAGCGCTGAAGGAATATCGCCGGTCCGGCGACATGACCCCGGTGCGCGACGCGGTGCGTCTGGCTTACGGCGATGAAACCTATGAAGAAGCCTTCGCTGACCGGACCGAGGAAGACTTCCTCGAACTGGCTGGCAACGTGACCAAAGGCGTTCCGATCGCGACCCCCGTCTTCGACGGCGCGAAGGAATCCGATGTGAACGACGCGCTGACCCGCGCGGGCTTTGACACCTCGGGCCAGTCGGTGGTCTTCGACGGCCGCTCGGGCGAACAGTTCCAGCGCAAGGTGACGGTGGGCGTGAAGTACATGCTCAAGCTGCACCACCTTGTCGACGACAAGCTGCACGCGCGTTCGACCGGTCCGTACTCGCTTGTTACCCAGCAGCCGCTGGGTGGTAAGGCGCAGTTCGGTGGCCAGCGTCTCGGCGAGATGGAGGTCTGGGCTCTGGAAGCCTACGGCGCCGCCTACACCCTGCAGGAAATGCTGACGGTGAAGTCGGATGACGTGGCAGGCCGGACCAAGGTCTACGAGTCGATCGTCAAGGGCGAGGACAACTTCGAGGCCGGCGTGCCGGAATCGTTCAACGTCCTCGTCAAGGAAGTGCGGGGCCTCGGCCTCAACATGGAACTCCTGGATGCGGAGGAGGAGTGACCGGAATTTTCCAAAATTCCGGGCCGGTTTCTTCAAAGAAACCGGCTTCTCACCCCTCTGACCGCAGCCCTACATTTGGGAAGATGAAATGAACCAGGAACTCTCGACCAACCCGTTCAACCCGGTTGCGCCCGTCAAGACCTTCGACGAAATCAAGATCAGCCTGGCCTCGCCAGAGCGGATTCTGTCGTGGTCCTTCGGCGAGATCAAGAAGCCGGAAACCATCAACTACCGGACCTTCAAGCCCGAGCGGGACGGCCTCTTCTGCGCCCGGATCTTTGGCCCGATCAAGGACTACGAATGCCTCTGCGGCAAATACAAGCGCATGAAGTATCGCGGCGTCGTCTGCGAGAAGTGCGGCGTTGAAGTCACGCTGCAGAAGGTGCGTCGCGAGCGGATGGGCCACATCGAACTGGCCGCACCCGTCGCGCACATCTGGTTCCTGAAGTCGCTGCCCAGCCGGATCGGCCTCATGCTCGACATGACGCTGCGGGATCTGGAGCGGATTCTCTACTTCGAGAACTACGTCGTGATCGAGCCGGGCCTTACCGACCTGACTTACGGCCAGCTGATGACCGAGGAAGAATTCCTCGACGCACAAGACCAGTACGGCGCCGACGCTTTCACCGCCAACATCGGCGCTGAAGCGATCCGCGAAATGCTGGCCGCCATCGACCTGCAGGCCGTTGCCGACCAACTGCGTGATGAACTGAAAGAGGCGACGGGCGAACTGAAGCCGAAGAAGATCATCAAGCGTCTGAAGATCGTCGAAAGCTTCCTCGAATCCGGCAACCGCCCGGAATGGATGATCCTGACCGTCCTGCCGGTCATCCCGCCGGAACTGCGCCCGCTGGTCCCGCTGGACGGTGGCCGGTTCGCCACGTCGGACCTCAACGACCTTTATCGCCGCGTCATCAACCGCAACAACCGCCTGAAGCGCCTGATCGAGCTTCGCGCCCCGGACATCATCGTCCGGAACGAAAAGCGGATGCTGCAGGAAGCGGTCGACGCCCTCTTCGACAACGGCCGCCGTGGCCGCGTGATCACGGGTACCAACAAGCGCCCGCTGAAATCGCTGTCGGACATGCTGAAAGGCAAGCAGGGCCGCTTCCGTCAGAACCTTCTGGGCAAGCGAGTCGACTTCTCGGGTCGCTCAGTGATCGTGACCGGGCCGGAACTCAAGCTGCACCAGTGCGGCCTGCCGAAGAAGATGGCGCTCGAACTCTTCAAGCCCTTCATCTACTCGCGTCTGGAAGCCAAGGGCCTCTCCAGCACCGTGAAGCAGGCGAAGAAGCTGGTCGAGAAAGAGCGTCCGGAGGTCTGGGATATCCTCGATGAGGTGATCCGCGAACACCCGGTTCTCCTCAACCGCGCGCCGACGCTGCACCGTCTGGGCATCCAGGCGTTTGAGCCGATTCTGATCGAAGGCAAGGCAATCCAGCTGCACCCGCTGGTCTGCGCAGCCTTCAACGCCGACTTTGACGGCGACCAGATGGCCGTTCACGTGCCCCTGAGCCTTGAGGCCCAGCTGGAAGCCCGCGTGCTGATGATGTCGACGAACAACGTTCTGTCGCCTGCCAACGGCAACCCGATCATCGTGCCGTCGCAGGACATGGTCCTCGGCCTCTACTACGTAACGATGGAACGCAAAGGCATGGTCGGTGAAGGCATGGCCTTCTCGGACATTGACGAAGTGGAACATGCCTTGTCGGCCGGTGCCCTGCACCTGCACGCCAAGATCAAGGCCCGCCTCCGCCAGGTTGACGGCGAAGGCAACATCGTCTGGAAGCGTTTCGACACCACCCCCGGCCGCCTGCGGCTTGGCAACCTGCTGCCGTTGAACGCGAAAGCGCCGTTTGACCTGGTCAACCGTCTGCTGCGGAAGAAGGACGTGCAGACCGTCATCGATACCGTCTACCGCTACTGCGGCCAGAAGGAATCGGTGATTTTCTGTGACCAGATCATGACCCTCGGCTTCCGTGAGGCCTTCCGCGCCGGCATCTCGTTCGGCAAGGACGACATGGTGATCCCGGAAACCAAGTGGGACCTGGTGAACGAAACCCGTGAGCAAGTGACGGGCTTCGAATTGCAGTACATGGACGGCCTGATCACTCAGGGCGAAAAGTACAACAAGGTGGTCGACGCCTGGACCAAGTGCAACGACAAGGTCACCGAGGCGATGATGTCGACCATCTCGGCCACCCACTACGACGCCAATGGCGCCGAGAAAGAGCCGAACTCGGTCTACATGATGGCCCACTCTGGTGCCCGTGGTTCGGTCATCCAGATGAAGCAACTTGGCGGGATGCGCGGCCTGATGGCCAAACCGTCGGGTGAGATCATCGAAACGCCGATCATCTCGAACTTCAAGGAAGGTCTGACCGTTCTTGAATACTTCAACTCGACCCACGGCGCCCGCAAGGGTCTGTCGGACACCGCGCTGAAGACGGCGAACTCGGGTTACCTGACCCGCCGTCTGGTGGACGTGGCACAAGACTGCATCGTGCGCTCGCACGATTGCGGAACCGAAAACGCCATCACCGCCTCGGCGGCTGTGAACGATGGCGAAGTCATCGTTCCGATGGGCGAGCGTGTCTTGGGCCGTGTCGCGGCCGATGACGTGATGTATCCCGGCACCGACGAGGTTCTGGTCTCGAAGGGTGAGCTGATCGACGAACGCCGCGCCGACCTGATCAACAACTCGGGCGTCGCCTCGATCCGCATCCGCTCGCCGCTGACTTGCGAAGCGGAAGAGGGTGTTTGCGCGCTTTGCTACGGGCGTGACCTTGCCCGCGGCACGCTGGTCAACATCGGTGAAGCGGTCGGCATCATCGCCGCCCAGTCCATTGGTGAACCCGGCACCCAGCTGACGATGCGGACGTTCCACATCGGCGGCGTGGCGCAGGGCGGGCAGCAATCCTTCCTGGAAGCGAGCCAGGAGGGCAAGATCGAGTTCCGCAACGCCAACATCCTGAAGAACGTCAACGGCGAACAGATCGTCGTTGGCCGCAGCATGCAGATCGCGATCATCGACGATGTTGGTCAGGAACGGGCAGCCCACAAGCTGACCTATGGTGCGAAACTGCACGTCAAGGACGGCGAAGCGGTCAAGCGCGGCACGAAACTGTTCGAGTGGGACCCCTTCACCCTGCCAGTGATCGCCGAAAAGACCGGCGTGGCGCGGTTCAAGGACCTTATCTCGGGCATCTCGATCCGCGAAGACACGGACGAAGCCACCGGCATGACCCAGCGGGTCGTGGCGGATTGGCGGAGTGTGCCGAAGGGTGGCGATCTCAAGCCGGAAATCATCGTGATGGACCCCGCCACTGGCGACCCGGTCCGCAACGATGCCGGTGCGCCGATCAGCTACTCCATGTCGGTGGACGCAATTCTCTCGGTCGAAGACGGCCAGGAACTGCGGCCGGGCGATGTGGTGGCACGTATCCCGCGCGAGGGTGCCAAGACGAAGGACATCACCGGGGGTCTGCCGCGCGTGGCCGAACTCTTCGAAGCCCGTCGTCCGAAAGACCACGCCATCATCGCGGAAGCCGATGGCTACGTCCGCTTTGGCAAGGACTACAAGAACAAGCGCCGCATCACCGTTGAACCGGTGGATGAGACGCTGACCGCCCAGGAATACATGATCCCCAAGGGCAAACACATCCCGGTGCAGGAAGGCGACTTCGTGCAGAAGGGGGATTACATCATGGACGGCAACCCGGCCCCGCATGACATCCTGCGGATCCTCGGGGTTGAAGCTCTGGCGAACTACATGATCGACGAAGTGCAGGACGTCTATCGCCTGCAGGGCGTGAAGATCAACGACAAGCACATCGAGGTGATTGTCCGTCAGATGTTGCAAAAGCTGGAGATCCTCGACAGCGGCGACACGACGCTGCTGAAGGGCGAACATGTCGACAAGCAAGAGCTGGAAGAAGAAAACGTGAAGGCCCGCAACCGCGGCCTGCGCGAAGCAAGCGCTGAGGCGATCCTTCTGGGGATCACCAAGGCCAGCTTGCAGACCCGCTCGTTCATCTCGGCCGCGTCCTTCCAGGAAACCACGCGGGTCCTGACCGAAGCTTCGGTCCAGGGCAAGCGCGACAAGCTGGTCGGCTTGAAGGAAAACGTCATCGTCGGCCGTCTGATCCCGGCCGGCACCGGCGGGGCAACCAGCCGCGTCAAGAAGATCGCTGCCGACCGCGACAGCACCGTGATCGAAGCGCGCCGGTCGGAGGCTGAACACGCCGCCGCCCTCGCCGCTCCGGTTGCGATGGCGGATGACGTGATCGACACCGGGTTTGACTCCGGTCTGGTCGACACGGTCGAAAGCCGCGATTGATCTGATCGTCGGTTAAGACGCCTTGACCCCCGCCCGTCGCAAGACCGGCGGGGGTTTTCTTTTTTGGCGGGGCCCAAACGCCCGTTGGAACCGGCTCCCGTCCTGCGGCAGATCAGCGCAATCTCGAATGTAGGGGCGCGCAAGCCGGGTCCATGAATTGGCAGGGCAGGGGTGGTTTTGGCTGTGGCGCGCTGAATCACAAGCTTGGCGCTGGCTGGAAAATCCCCCCAAGGTCCGCCGAAACGCCCGATTTTGCTGACAAAGCAAAGACCTGGTCGTTGGTATGTTGCGCTTCGGCAACTTTGTTGGGCGATCGGAATTGCGGGCTGTTGCAACGAATGGTTGCAAATGAGTTAATAGCGAAAAAGCGACTAAATTCCGACGCAATCGCGTGGGAGTTGGCCTCTAAAAATTTGGGGCAGAGTAGCGAGTTCGGGGCGGTCGATCGGTTCTAGTAAATGGTATGCCGCTTTATGGGCACCAAGTCTGTGCATTCAAGGCCCGGCCCTGAAAGCAAGACCCGTCGATATCCACAGAACTGCTGCAATGATCCGAAGTCGGGATGGGCCACACCAGGCCCGCCCCGAACCTGGTGAATGTCCGCAATGTCGTGCGGCCCAGGCATGTCGGGATTGGCCGGATGAGCGGTGCAGTAGGAGTATGACCATGAGCGTAGCGCGCATCCTGAACTGGGCCCGGTCGGCACTGATTGCACTTGTGGTTCTGGGCCCTGCAGGAACTGCCCACGCTCAAAGCGCACTTGAGCAGGTCACGGGGGGCGGGCCAGCCAACGGCGCTGCGGGCCAGACGCTGACGACACTTACCACGACACTGCAAAACAACACGAACAACCCGACGGGCACGACCTTTGTCGCGCCCGGCTTCACGCCAACGGTTACGTATACGCTGTCAAATCAGCAATACACTTTGCCGACTTCCATTGCATCTTCCGGTGTCTCTACTTTCTTCGGGGGCACGACCAATCCCACGAACGCGCCCTCGATCTACTATGGCCCTCTAAGCGGCATCGGTGTTCCGGCGAATGGTAACTTCACGTCGCTTGCCAGCGTCCCTGCCGGCACCGGCATCAACACGACCCTCAACTTCGGCGCAAGGATGTACATCGCGGCCGAAGGGCTTGGAGTGAATGGTGCTCCGCTCAGCGGACGGATTCACACGGCCGACCTAACATTGACCTTCTCGTCGCCGGTCACGAACCCGGTGATCCATCTGTCAGGCCTTGGCGGCAACATCACGCGGACGCAAGGCGGCGTTACCGTCGCGGTCAAGGGATTTTCGGCCGAGTTCGAGGTCCTGAACCTTGCCGCAAACAACATCACCTCGGTCTCGCGGCTGTCCGGAAACTCGGCCTTTGTGCAAAGTGGAAACAACTTCAACAACGGGAATGCCAACCCCAGTGCATCCTGCTCGGCGGGCGAGGGCGCCTGCGGATCGGTTCTGGTGTCAGGATCGAACATCTCGCAGATCCAGCTGCGGGTGTATCTTCGCGGTACGACCGTCGAGCCTGGGGCCAGCCTTTCCTGGTCGACCACTGATCGTACGGCGGGCGACGCCTTCTACGTGGCGACATCGTTCGAGCTGTCAGACATGCAGCCCGCGTTTTCGAACCTGCCGAGCACCATCGTCCCCGGCACGACCTCGACCGGCTTGACGCTGACCTGCACCAACAATGGCCCGAACTTTGCCCGTGGTGGAGTGTTCTGCACTCCATCGGTCAATGTCGGCACGATTTCCAACCTCGTCTGCAGCCCGGCGCTTCCAGAAGACATCACCAACGTTTCGCCGACTAACCGGGCAGTGTGCACCTTTGACCACTCCCTGCCGCCTGACAGCACTGCAACGTCCGTTCTCTTTACTGGCCAGACCGGGGCAGCCAACGACCGCATTGGTGGAGCCGTGGGCACGGCGGGGAACAACCAGGTGCAGCAGTCGCTTGCAGTGGTTCCCACGGCCGACCTTGCGATCACCAAAACTAATGGCATGACATCCCTGGATGCGGGCAGCACAACGACCTACACGGTGCGGGTGACGAACAATGGCCCGTCCACGGTCACGGGGGCGATCCTGTCCGATCCGCTGGCGACAGGGCTGACCAAGACCGCCGTCGTCTGTTCGGCAGCGCCGGGACAGTGCACTGCCCCGCCTACCGTTACGCAAATCGAGGGTGGAAGCTTCGCGCTGCCCGCGCTTGCCTCGGGCCAGTTCTACGAAGTCAGCATCACCGCAAATGTCACGGCGACATCGGGGTCGGTGACCAACGGGGCAACGGTCACGGCCCCCGCAGGCGTGACCGATCCGACAGGACCGAACAACTCGGTCAACGATACCGACACCGTGACCCCGGTGTCCGATCTTGCGATAACGAAAACCGATGGCCTGACAAGCGTGGGTTCGACCGGCACTGTCACCTACACTGTCAGGGTGACGAACGGCGGCCCGTCACCGGTCACCGGCGCAATCCTGTCCGATCCCGTGGCAACCGGCCTGACGAAAACGGCGGTGGCCTGCTCCGGCACCCCAGGGCAATGCATCACCGCGCCGACAGTAGCTGCGCTGGAAGGCGGAAGCTTTGCACTGCCAGCCCTCGCTTCGGGGGCGTTCTACGAAGTCACGGTGACGGCGACAGTCACGGCAACTTCCGGCACGGTGGCCAACACAGCCACGATCGCCCCCCCGGCCGGCACGACCGATCCAAGCGCGGCCAACAACTCTGCAACGGACACGAACCGGGTTTATGTGATCGACGCGTTGGCCGACAACTTCAGCACGACGCCGGTAAACGGCGCTTCGGGCGGCGCGCTGGCCTCGGTTCTGGGCAATGATACTCTGGACGGTGCGGCCGTCGTGCCCGGCCAGATCACGCTGACCCCCGGCGCGGCTCCGACCCCAGCTGCCGGGTCGATCACGATGAACCCGGACGGCACGATCACGGTCGCTGCCGGAACGACGGCGGGGACCTACACCTACAGCTACACGATCTGCGAAAACCTTTTCCCGACGAACTGCGACACGGCTTCGGCGACGATCGTTGTTTCGGCCGCCCCGATCGATGCGGTGGCTGACAGTGGCACGGTCGCGAACGGGGCCAATGGCGGGACGGCAGTTATAGACGTGCTGGCAAACGACACGCTGAACGGCGTCCCGGCCACCTTGGCCACGGTTTCGCTGGCACAAGTGTCCACGACGAACCCGAACGTGACGCTGAACCCGGCAACGGGCGCGGTCTTGGTCGCGCCAGGGACCCCTGCCGGAACCTATACCGTCTCGTACGCGATCTGCGAAATCCTGAACCCAACCAATTGCGACACGACCACTGTCACCACGACGGTCGGAGCGGCACCCATCGACGCCGTGAACAATGCTCCCCCCGCGGTGAACGGCTTTGCCGGGGGGACTCTGCCCACTGTCCTAGGCAATGACACTCTGAATGGCGGGGCGGCGACGGTCGGGGCGGGCGGCAATGTGACGCTGACCCCCGGCACGGCCCCTGCTCCGGCCAACGGATCCATCTCGATGAACCCCGATGGGACTGTTGCCGTGGCCGCCGGCACGACGGCAGGAACCTACCTTTACTCCTACACGATCTGTGAGGTTCTCAACCCCACCAACTGCGATACCGCGACCGTCACGGTGGTCGTTTCCGCTGCGCCGATCGATGCGGTTGATAATGCACCACCGCCGGTGAACGGCTTTGTCGGCAGCACAATTCCGACGGTTCTGGGCAATGACACCCTCAATGGTGCGCCAGTAAACCCGGCAGCGGTTTTGCTCATCCCGGGCGTGGCGCCAACCCCGACGGCCGGCGCCATCACGATGAACCCCAACGGGACGATCACCGTCGCTGCGGGGACCACCGCAGGAACCTATACCTACACCTACACGATCTGCGAGCGGTTGAACCCGACGAACTGCGATACGGCCACAGCCACCGTTGTGGTAGAACCCGCCGTAATCCTGGCGGTCGACGATGACTTCTCCGCCACACCGGTCAACGGCTTTGTCGGCGGCGCCGCAGGCAATGTGCTGACCAACGATCAGCTGAACGGTGCGACCGTGAACCCGGCGCAGACCACGATCACGGTCCTTGATGCCGGTGGCATTGCCGGGCTTGTCATCCTTGACAGTGGTGTGGTGACGGTTCCGGCCGGCACGCCAGCAGGGACCTACACGGTCGAATACGAGCTGTGTGAAGATCTGAACCTGGGCAACTGCGACACCGCGCAGATCACGATCCAGGTCAACCCGCCGGTCATCGATGCCGTCGACAACGACTTCACGGCCACGCCTTTGAACGGCTTTATTGGCGGCACGGTCGGCAACGTGCTGACCAACGACCGTCTGAACGGCGCCACCGTCAACCCAGCCCAGACGACGATCACCGTGACAAATGCCGGAGGGCTGACGGGCGTCACCATTTCCGACTCGGGCTCGGTGAGCGTACCGGCCGGAGTGGCTGCAGGCACCTACACCGTGACTTATCGCCTGTGCGAAGATCTGAACCCCACGAACTGTGACACGGCCACGGTGCAGGTGCGGATTGTCGCGCCGGTGATTGACGCCGCGGACAACAACTTTGCCTCGATCAGCGGCCTGAATGGCGGCACGACAGCCACAGTTCTGGGCAACGACACGCTGAACGGCGCCCCGGTCAACCCGGCGCAAATCACGCTGGCGCCGGGCACAGCGCCGGCCCCCGCAAGCGGGTCGATCACGATGAACCCGGATGGGACGATCACCGTCGCCGCAGGAACCACGGCGGGAACCTATTCCTACCCCTATACGATCTGCGAACTATTGAACCCGACCAACTGCGACACGGCGACGGCAACGGTCGTGGTCGGCCTGCCGGTCATCGACGCGCGGCCCGAGACTGTCCCTGCGATCAGCGGCGTCGCGCCTCCGGGCGTGGCGATGAACGTGCTCACGTCGGACCGGATCGGCGGAGTGCAGGCAACGATCTCGAACGTGACGATCAGCCTGATCTCGATCGAGACCGACGCCGGCGCGCCCTATCCGGATGTGACGCTGGACATCGCAACCGGAAACGTGGTGAGGACCCAACCCGGTCCAGGCGGCATCGTGCAGATCACATACCGGATTTGCGACGTCGTGAACCCGACGAACTGCGACATCCAGGTCGAGACGCTGGCCATCCTGCCATTGGTGCTGGAAGCGCTGCCGGAATCCTATGATCCGGTAAACGGGCTGAATGGCGGCGCGCTGACCGTTGGTGGTCTGCCAGCGACGATCATTGACTCGGACGTCGTTGACAGCGTCGCTGCGACGCTGACCCCCGGTAACGCGAATAGCGTGGTCATCCCGGCCCCTGTTCCATCCGATTATACCAATCTGGCGACCGGACTGCCGGTGACCTTCCTCAGCCTTGATCCGGCAACAGGTGTCGTGACGGTGGCTCCGGGTACGCCGGCGGGTACCTACGGGATCTTCTACGAGATTTGCGATCCACTAGACCTGTCGCGCTGTGATGGCATCACCGAGACCGTCGTGGTCGAGCCCGCACCGATCGTGGCGGTGGCTGACAACCTTGGTCCGGTGAACGGCTTCACCGGTGGAACGACGGTCTCTGTTCTGGTCAACGACACGCTGAACGGTGTGCCGGTCAATCTGGCCGATGTCACGCTGACCCCCGGCGCAGCGCTGAACCCTGTGCCTGCTTTCGGCAGCATCACGCTGAACCCCGATGGCACGGTGACGGTTGCCCCCGGCACTTCGGCCGGGATCTACGAATACAGCTACACGATCTGCGAGCGGCTGAACCCGACGAACTGCGACACGGCGATCATCACGATCACTCTGGTCGCTCCGGCAATCGACGCGGTCGATGATACCCCGGCACCGGTAAGCGGCTACACGGGTGGCTTGCTGCCCAACATTCTGGGCAACGACTTGCTGAATGGCGCGCCGCTCAGCCCGGCAGACGTCGTCTACACCCCCGGTACCGCGCTCGGGACTGTTCCGGCTGCGGGGGCGATCACGCTGAACCCGGATGGCACCATCACGGTGGCGCCTGGCACGACGGCGGGCAGCTACCCCTACAGCTACACGATCTGCGATCGGGTGAACCCGACCAACTGCGATACGGCCACGGTGACCGTGGTGGTCACGGCAGCCCCGATCGACGCAGTGGACAACACCTTCGCCGCCATCAACGGACGCGTGGGCGGCAGCACGCCGACGGTCCTTGGCAACGACACGCTGAATGGCGTGGCGGTGGTCCCGGCTGAAATCACGCTGGCCCCCGGCACGGCCCCGACGCCCGTGTCAGGCTCAATCAGCATGAACGCCGACGGAACCATCACGGTCGCGGCGGGCACCACGGCGGGGGTCTATTCTTTCCCCTACACGATCTGCGAGCAGCTGAACTCGCTGAACTGTGACAGCGCGGTGGCGACAGTCACGGTCACTGCGTCGCCGATCGATGCGGTTGATGACGACCTCTCTACCTCGCCGGTGAACGGCGCTTCGGGCGGTTCGCTGGCCACGGTCCTGACCAACGACACGCTCAACGGCGTAGCGGTGGTCGCGGCTGACGTCACCGTCACGCCCGGCGCAGCCCCGACCCCAGCTGCCGGGTCGATCACGATGAACCCCGACGGTACAATCACCGTGGCGGCAGGAACGACGGCGGGCACTTACACCTACAGCTACACCATCTGCGAGCGGTTGAACCCGACGAACTGCGACACGGCGACGGCGACGGTTGTCGTCTCAGCGGCCCCGATCGACGCGGTGGATGATGTCGGCACGGCAACAAACGGTGCCGCCGGCGGGACGGCGGTTCCGAACGTGCTGACGAACGACACGCTGAATGGCGTCGCGCCCACGCTGGCCACGGTTTCGCTGTCGCAGCTGTCCACCACCAACCCCAACGTGACGCTGAACCCCGCGACGGGCGCAGTCTCGGTCGCGCCAGGCACCCCTGCCGGGACCTATATAGTGGCCTATGAGATCTGCGAGCGGTTGAACCCGGCCAACTGCGACCCCGCAATCGCGACCGTGACCGTAGGCGCCGCGCCCATCGACGCAGTGGATGATGTCGGCTCAGTTGCAAGCGGCGCTGCGGGTGGAACGGCGGTTCCGAACGTGCTGACGAACGACACGCTGAACGGCGTCGCGCCCACCCTGGCTACGGTGTCACTGTCGCAGCTGGCCACCACCAACCCCAACGTGACGCTGAACCCCGCCACGGGCGCAGTGTCGGTCGCGCCAGGCACCCCTGCCGGGACCTATACGGTGACCTACGAGATCTGCGAGAACCTGAACCCGACCAACTGCGACACCGCCGTGGTGACGGTGACGGTCGGCGCTGCGGCGATCGATGCCGTGGACGATACCCCTGTGGCCATCAACGGCTTCCTCGGCGGATCGACAGCCACCGTCCTTGGCAACGATACTCTCGGCGGAGTGTCGTTCCTTCCGGGCGCAGTGATCCTGACGCCGGGGACGGCTCCGACGCCATTGGCGGGTTCGATCTCCATGAACCTTGATGGCACGATCACCGTGGCGGCCGGCACTTCTGCCGGCACCTACACCTATCCCTATGAAATCTGCGAGCTCTTGAACCCCACGAACTGCGACACTGCCAATGCGACCGTCATCGTCGCGCCACCAGCCCTGAACGCGGCGGACGACGACTTCAGCGCCACGCCGCTCAATGGCCTGACGGGTGGAACGGCGGGCAACGTTTTTGGCAACGACAGCCTGAACGGCGACCCCATCGTCACGGCCCTTATCACCGTCACGCTGACCGATGACGGCGGTCTTGCCGGGGCATTGCTTGGCAGCACGGGCGACCTGACCGTCCCGGCAGGCACTCCGGCGGGCACGTACACGCTGACCTACGAACTGTGCGAGGCGCTGAACCCGACCAACTGCGATACGGCCACTGTGACCGTGGTTGTTGACGCGGCGGCGATAGACGCGGTCGATGATACGCCCGATACGATCAGCGGTCTGACCGGCGGCTCAACGCCAACGGTCTTGGGCAATGACAGCCTGAACGGCGTGGTGGTGGATCCGGCCACGATCACGCTGGCCCCCGGCACGGCTCCGACGCCTGCGGCAGGGTCGATCACCATGAACTCTGACGGCACGATCACCGTGGCGGCAGGGACCACGGCAGGCACCTACAGCTACCCGTACGAGATCTGCGAACAGCTGAACCCGGCCAACTGCGATACGGCCACGGCGACAGTGGTCGTCGGTGCGGCGGTGATCGACGCGCTCGACGATGCCCCGGATACCGTCTCGGCCACCTTGGGCGGGACAACCCCCAGCGTTCTGGGCAACGACCTGCTCAACGGGGCTGTGCTCAGTCCGGCGGCAGTCATCCTGACGCCAGATACCGCTCCAACGCCGGTGACCGGGTCGATCACGATGAACCCTGACGGCACGATCACCGTGGCGCCGAATACGTTCCCGGGCACCTACAGCTACAGCTACACCATCTGCGAGGCGCTGAACCCGACGAACTGCGATACCGCAACAGCAACCGTCACCGTCCTGAACCCAGGCGAGACTGAGTTGGTGGACGATGTCTCGGGCGGCAACATCCCCGGTACTCCGGTCACCGTCCGGGTGCTGGGCAACGACCGCGACCCGAACAGCATCTTCGATCCGGCCACGCTGCAGATCCTGGGCACTGCTGCCCCGGGTGCGCCGCTGGTGGTTCCGGGCGAGGGGACCTGGTCGGTCGATCTGGCGTCAGGGTCGATCACCTTCACGCCCGAACCCGGCTTCCAGGGCAATCCGACGCCGATCCGCTACCGGGTCGCCGACCGCTCCGGGACCTTCCTGGAACCGGCCTTCGTGATCATCACGTATGACTTGACCCCGGCCTTCGTCTGCTCGGACGTGATCGGCAAGGTCTTCGAAGACCTCAACCATGACGGCTTTCAGGACCCCGGCGAAAAGGGCATCCCGGCGGCGCGTCTGGCGACGGTGAACGGGCGGATCATCACGACCGACGAACATGGCCGCTTCAGCGTGCCTTGTGCGGACATTCCGCAAGACATCGGGTCGACCTTCCTGCTGAAGCTTGACCCGCGCAGCCTGCCCACCGGCTACCGGCTTACGACCGAGAACCCTCGGACCGTGCGGCTGACCCAAGGCATGATGTCAAAGATGAACTTCGGCGTGTCCCTTACCAACCTGGTCCGCATCGACCTGACCGACGAAGCCTTTGATCCCCGGACTGGCGAAATCGTCACGGACCTGGATAACGGCCTGAAGGCTTTGGTGAAGGAGGTCGCGCGCAAACCATCCTTCGTGCGGCTCTCCTACTTCGTCGATGGCGAGACGACCGAATTGGCGGAAGACCGGCTTGAGCTGGTCGAGGACCGCCTGCGCGACCTGTGGCGTGACCGGGGGCGGGGCAAACTTGGCCTTGAGACCACCGTGATTGAGAAGAACTGAGAGGAGTGGCAGAGATGATCCGACAGATGAAGGTCTCTGGCCCGACCCGCGCCCGTCTTGGGGGGCTGGTCTCGGTTCTGGCACTGGCGGCGGCCTTCCCGGCGCTGGGGCAAGACAACTGCGTCCCGGTCGACGGACAGGTGCCGGCCGAGTGTAGGGCGGATGGCGAAGTGGTGGACAAACCGCTTTCGGCCAACCTGGAACAGGGGGACGAAAACGCCGCGCCGAAGGGCTTCTCGATCAGCATCGATGGCGAAACCATCGCCGGCGAAGATCGTCGTGTCATCGCCGGGGCAACCAGCCCGGCAGGCGATCAGCGCGGGACCGATCTGGCCTTGCAGGCCGCCGATGTGCAGGTGCGCTATGACGCGATCCGCGAGGACCGTCGGCTGAACATCCTGACCGCCGACCTCGCGTCCGAGTTCCGGTCGGGCGAGACGGTGACCTTCCGCGCCTCGAACAACTACGGCCGCTGGATCGACCGCGCCGAGCTGCGCATCACCACGCTGGACCGTGGCACCGGCAAGGGCCAGACACTGGTCCTGCCGATGGCGGCAGACGGCACGGTCGATTGGGTGATGCCCGAAGGTGACAAGGCCGACTTCTCCTATGTCTTGCGGGTTTACGACAGCGCGGGCCGCTTCGACGAAACCGTGCCTGCCCGGATCAGCCGGCGCACCTCCCCGGTCGACCCTGACCTGAACGGCCCGATCACGGCGGCGGGTGAAGGCGAAGACCGCACCGCCCGGCGCAACATCCCGGTGGCTGGCGGCATGGTCACCGTCAGCGGTGAGAACCTGCCCGCCGGTGCGAAGATCATGGTGATGGGCCGGGCCATCCCGGTCGACCCCGACGGGCGCTTCGTCACCGACCTCGTCCTGCCGCCGGGGGCGCAGAACGTCAGCGTCGCCCTCGCCGCGCCAGGACAGCAGGGTGTGACCCTGACCCGCCAGATAGACATTCCCCGGAATGACTGGTTCGCCACCGGCTTGGCCGACGTGACCTTCGGCAAGCGCGGCAGCTCGCTTTCCGAGGCCGAGACGTATAGCCGTGGGCGGCTTGCCTTCTACGCCAAGGGCGTGATCGCCAGCGGTGCCCGGCTGACCGCGTCGTTCGACAGCGGCGAGGACGAACTGCGCGACCTCTTCGACGATATCCTGACCAAGAACCCGCGGTCCGTCCTCGACCGGATCGACAGTAACGGCCTCTACCCGACCTATGGCGACGACAGCCGCATCGTCGAGGATGCGCCGACCTCGGGCAAGCTGTACCTGAAGGTCGAAAAGGACGGCAACCACCTGATGTGGGGGGACTTCAAGGCCGGTATCGACCATTCCGCCTTCCTCTCGGCCTCGCGCAATCTTTACGGTGCGCACGGCACCTACCGCTCTCCGGATGTCACCGTGGACGGCGAGCGTCGTTTCAGCGCCACGCTTTACGCAGCCCAGCCCGAAAGCCTGCCCCAGCGCGACGCGCTGCGCGGGACCGGCGGGTCGGTCTATGTGCTGAAGCGCCGTGATCTGGTGGCGGGCAGCGAAACGCTACGGGTCGAAGTCGTCGATCCGGTCACCGGTCGCGTGGTGTCCAGCCGGTCGCTGGCTGCCGCGGAAGATTACCGCATCGACTACTTCCAGGGCACCGTGATCCTGAACGAACCCCTGACCACCAGCGCGTCCTCGGGCGGGCCGGTGACCGGTGGTCCTTCGGGCGACTACGTGGTCAACCTCGTCGCGCAATACGAATACGTCCCCGCCATCACCGACCCTGACGGTGCGGCTTTCGGCGGGCGGGTGGAAACCTGGCTGCCCGGCGACCGCTTTCGCCTTGGCGTGACGGCGATGGACGAGACGACCGACACCGCCGATCTGCAGGCTCAGGCGGTCGATCTCCGTTTCCAGATCAGCCCTGACAGCCACATCGAAGCCGAGGTCGCTGAAAGCTCAGGCACAGGCTTTGGCCGGTCGGTGTCGACCGACGGCGGCTTTACCTGGGTCGATGAAGCTGCGACCACCGGCACCGACCGCGCGCGCGCCCTTCGTTTTGGGGCCGAGATCAACCTTGCCGATCTTGCGCCGGGCGCAAATGGCGCCCTTCGGGCCTGGTATGAAGACAAGGACGTCGGTTTTCAGACCCTGTCCGAGGACATCGCCGCCGATCAGACCGACTGGGGCTTTGGCCTGGAAACGCAGGTCAGCGACCGCGTCAGCCTGTCGCTTGGCTATGAGGACTTCGCCAGCGACGACGGCAACCGCCGCCGCCTGGGCGAAGCGGCTGTAACCGTCCAGACCTCGGACGTGACCACGGTCGAGTTGGGTGTGGCCCACCGCGACGAAGTGCAGGTGGGCGATCCCGAAGACACCGGCAAGCGCACCGACCTGGGTGTCAGGATCACCCGCGATCTGGGCGCGGACCAAAGCCTTTATCTCTTCGGTCAGGCCACCGTCTCGCGGTCTGGTGGCATCAGCCGCAATGACCGGATCGGCGTGGGTGCGGATGTGAACCTGACCGACAAGGTCAGCGTTGAGGCTGAAGTTTCCGACGGGACCAACGGACTTGGCGGCCGCGCGCTGCTCGACTACCGCCCGACGGCGGCCGACCGCTTCTACCTCGGCTATGAGCTGGACCCGAACCGCGATATTGCCGGCACCACCCTGAACGGCGACCACAAGGGGCGCTTCATCCTGGGCGCCGAGCGTGAGGTTGACACCGGCCTCAGCTACTTTGTCGAGGACAACTACGACCTCTTCGGCAACCGCCGCTCGCTGACCCAGGCCTATGGCGTGACCTACACGCCCTCTCAGTTGTGGAGCTGGTCCGCCAATCTGGAACGCGGTCGGATCGAAGATACGAACGACTCCGACAGCGATTACACCGCCATCGGTTTCGGCAGCCGCTATGACAGTGGCGAAGGCATCCAGGCCAAGGCCCGTCTTGAATACCGCATCGAAGACAACGAAGACCCGGCAACCAGCGACCGGAAGACCTGGGCCTTCCTCGGCAGCTACAGCAATCAGGTCAGCGAGGACTGGCGCTTCCTGGCTGATATCGACGCCCTGGTCTCGGACAGCGATCAAGAGGATTTCCTCGATGGCCGTTATGTCGAGGCGAGCCTCGGCTACGCCTGGCGCCCGACCGACAACGACCGCTGGAACGTGCTGGCGCGCTATACCTACCTTTATGACCTGCCCGGTTCAGACCAGATCAGCGCCGATGGCACCAGCGCGGGCGACAAGCAACGCAGCCACATCTTCAGCGTCGATGCGATCTATGATCCCAATGCAGCGTGGGAATTCGGCGGCAAGCTGGCCTACCGGATCGGCGAGACGGCGCCCCGCACCAGCGATACATTCACCTCGAACGATGCAGGTCTTATGGCGCTGCGGGCAACCTATGCCTTCAACGGAAACTGGGAGATCAGCGGCGAAACCCGGGTTCTCTGGCTGCCGGATGCCGAGCAGAACAAGACCGGCAACCTCCTTACGGTCTATCGCGGCTTTGGCGACAACGCCAAGGTCGGGTTGGGCTACAACTTCGGCGAATTCACCGACGATCTTCGGGATACCACCCTGGATGACCGGGGGCTGTTCCTGAACCTGCAAGCGAAGTTCTAGGGCAAGGGCAGGTGACGCGTAGCCCCTGACTGCGTCACCCTCGGTTTGCGTGCCACGATCTGGAAAACCTTCGCAGATTGAAGGGGTCAGGTCGTGGCATCCAAGACGCGCTGGGTTCCAACCGGCGGCATGCCGGTCAGGGTGTCTCCCCCAGACCGGGACGGGATAATGGGTCCCATCTTGCAACGCCCGGATGCAGACAGGGCATCGCTCCCAGATCGCCTGCGCGCCGACGAACCTGCAAGGCAATGCCGGCGTCTTCGCCTGGATCGGCGCTGCCCGGCAAGTTCGGAACACGTCGGGCCCTTCCCCAGTCAGCCACGGTGGCCTGCCCCGCCCGCTGCGCCTCTATCTGTTTGTACAGCACCCGCTCCATGGCTGGGCCATGGTCGGCCACATCGCGCCATTGCAGATCGGCCCTCGCACGTTCCAAGTGCGGTAGCGCATCCACATTTCCCGTGCAGGGCACCAGCCATGTCTGGTGCAAGGCTTCCCCCTCCACCCAGGCCCAACGCCGGACTTTAGCGACACCCGGGGCGGATCAGACAAAACCGCCGCTCGGCACGGTTTTGCAGTGCCTCGTCATCGGTGGCAAAGCTTCCGTCGCTGATAAGGACGCGCAATGCCCCCAAGGCGCGCAGCCAAATGACCTCCCCCAGCACCTCAGCGCCGCATTCCTCTTCCGGCATTTCAGTGCGGTAAAGCCCGTTGGCCGCCGCCCCTGGTCGGCCAAGTCAAAGGCCTGCGCGGAATACGCTTCGGTCAAGACACGCCGTTTCAGACCGGACGAAAGCTGCATGCCGCCCCCCAAACCCGGGCCAATTCTTAACAAATTGTGACTCGGGTCGTGCAAGCCCTTGATTTTCCGTGGGCCAGCCCCTGACCCTGCCCGGGACACTTCCCCTTCCGCTTGCCGCCTGCTAGGCAGACCTTCCAAGGAAGGACCCCCATCTTGCCAATCACCGACAATCTGCGCGGCATCCTTCTGATGTGTGCCTCGATGGCCGCCTTCACGATCAACGACACTTTCATGAAGTCGGTCACTCTGACCCTGCCGCTTTACCAGACCATCGGCTTGCGCGGCCTGATCGCGGTTGTGGGGCTTGGGCTTCTGGTCGTGCTGACCCGCGCCTGGCGGGTGCGCCTTAACCGGCGCGACGGCTGGCTGATCCTGGTCCGCTCCCTCGCCGATGTCGCCGCGACGATCCTGTTTCTTGAGGCGCTGCTGCGGATGCCGCTGGCCAACCTTTCCGCCATCATGCAGGCACTGCCGTTGATGATCACCCTTGCCGCCGCGCTGGTCTTTGGCGACCGCATCGGCTGGCGGCGGATGACGGCGATCCTTGTCGGCCTCATCGGCGTCCTCATCATCATCCGGCCGGGGACCGACGGCTTTGACCGCTGGGCCCTTCTGGGTGTGGCCTCGGTCCTTTGCGTGGTAGTGCGCGACCTGTCGGTACGGCCGTTGCAGGGGCAGGTCCCTTCGGCCCTGGTCGCACTTGGGGCGGCAGTGGCGGTGACCCTGATGGGCTGGATCGGGGCAGGGCTGCAAGGTGTGGAACCCCTCAGCTGGCTTGAGGCTGCAAAGGTCCTCGGCGCGGGCCTCTTCCTGATCGTTGGCTACCTTACTTCGGTCATGGCGATGCGCTGTGGCGACATCGGCCTTGTCGCCCCGTTCCGTTATACCTCGCTGCTATGGGCCATCGCTCTGGGCCTGTTGGTCTTCGGCGATCTGCCTGATGGCTGGACCGCTATCGGGTCTGCGATCGTGGTCGGCGCCGGGCTTTTCACCCTCTTGCGCGAACGTGCCTTGCGCCGTGCGGCAGCCCAGGTCTGAGGGCCCAAAAGCCCCCGGGGGCCGCTGTTGACACCCCCGGCGATTCCCCCTATACGCGCCGCAACCCAAGCTGCCGGTCAAAATCGGGGCAGGGGTCAGAGCGCTTGAAGTGGTCATGATCCGGGCTTCCCGCCCCGATCCTCTGGAAGTCCACCGCGTCATCCCCGGCAAGGGGGTGGGTGCGGTGTTTGTGTTTTGCGATTCGCGCAAGACACGGTCGAGAAGCGGCGCCCCCGGCGGCTAAGGGGGCGAGTATCGAAACGAGGAACGTGAATGCCGACGATTCAGCAGCTGATCCGGAAGCCCCGGGAAGCGAACGCGCGCAAGTCCAAGTCCCAGCACTTGGAATCCTGCCCGCAAAAGCGTGGGGTTTGCACCCGCGTCTATACCACCACCCCGAAGAAGCCGAACTCGGCCATGCGGAAAGTCGCCAAGGTGCGCCTGACCAACGGTTTTGAGGTCATCAGCTACATCCCCGGCGAAAAGCACAACCTTCAGGAACACTCTGTCGTCCTGATCCGTGGCGGCCGGGTGAAAGACCTTCCGGGTGTGCGTTACCACATCCTCCGCGGCGTTCTGGATACCCAGGGCGTGAAAGAGCGTCGTCAGCGTCGTTCGAAATACGGCGCCAAGCGTCCGAAGTGAGGAGATAAGAAATGTCCCGTCGTCACGCCGCCGAAAAGCGCGAAATCCTGCCCGATGCCAAGTTTGGCGATCGTGTGGTCACCAAGTTCATGAACAACCTGATGCTGGACGGCAAGAAGTCCGTCGCCGAAGGCATCGTCTATGGCGCGCTTGAGCGGGTTCAGACCCGGCTGAAGCGTCCCGCTGTCGAGGCGTTCCACGAAGCGCTCGACAACGTGAAGCCCTCGGTCGAGGTTCGCTCGCGCCGTGTTGGCGGTGCGACCTATCAGGTCCCCGTCGAAGTGCGCACCGAGCGTCGCGAAGCGCTGGCCATCCGCTGGCTGATCATCGCTGCCCGCAAGCGCAACGAAAACACCATGGAAGAGCGTCTGGCCGCCGAACTGGCCGATGCCGTGCAGAACCGCGGCACCGCCGTGAAGAAGCGCGAAGACACCCACAAGATGGCCGACGCAAACAAAGCGTTCAGCCACTACCGCTGGTAAGGGGTCAACATGGCACGCGAATTCCCGCTCACCCGCTATCGGAACTTTGGTATCATTGCCCACATCGATGCGGGCAAGACCACCACGTCCGAGCGCATTCTGTATTACACCGGCAAGTCCCACAAGATCGGCGAAGTCCATGACGGCGCCGCGACGATGGACTGGATGGAGCAAGAGCAAGAGCGTGGCATCACGATCACCTCTGCTGCGACCACCACGTTCTGGGAACGCACCATTGATCCGGGTCTGGAGCATAACCGCTCGGACAAGTACCGTTTCAACATCATCGACACCCCCGGCCACGTCGACTTCACGATTGAAGTCGAACGTTCGCTGGCCGTGCTTGACGGTGCGGTCGTCCTTCTGGACGGCAACGCCGGTGTTGAGCCGCAGACCGAAACCGTCTGGCGTCAGGCTGACCGCTACAAGGTTCCGCGGATCGTCTTCGTCAACAAGATGGACAAGACCGGCGCCGACTACTTCAAGTGCGTCCGCATGATCAAGGACCGGACCGGCGCGAATGCCGTTCCCGTGGCGCTGCCGATCGGCGCGGAAGACAAGCTGGAAGGCATCATCGACCTCGTGACCATGGAAGAATGGGTCTATGAGGGCGAAGATCTGGGCGCATCCTGGAAGCGTCAGCCGATCCGTGCTGGCCTGAAAGCTGAAGCCGACGAATGGCGCCTGAACCTGCTGGAAACGGCAGTCGGTCAGGACGACGCGGCGATGGAAGCCTATCTTGAAGGCAACGAGCCTTCGGCCGAAGAACTGCGCGTGCTGATCCGCAAGGGGACGCTGGCGATTGACTTCATCCCGGTTTTTGCAGGCTCGGCCTTCAAGAACAAGGGCGTGCAGCCGCTGTTGAACGCTGTCATCGACTATCTGCCCTCGCCCCTGGACGTGCCGCCCTACGAAGGCTTCGCCCCGGGTGACGAGACGGAAACCCGCAACATTGCGCGGTCTGCCGATGACGCGCAGCCCTTCTCGGGCCTCGCGTTCAAGATCATGAACGACCCCTTCGTCGGCTCTTTGACCTTCACCCGGATCTATTCGGGCAAGCTGGCCAAGGGTGACGCAATGCTGAACGCGACCAAGCAGCGCAAAGAGCGCGTTGGCCGGATGATGATGATGCATGCGATTGAGCGGGAAGAGATTTCCGAAGCTTTCGCTGGCGACATCATTGCGCTTGGCGGTCTGAAGGAAACCACCACCGGGGACACGCTCTGTGATCCGGCGGCACCCGTTGTTCTGGAAACCATGACCTTCCCGGTCCCGGTGATCGAGATCGCGGTCGAACCGAAGACCAAGGCCGACCAGGAAAAGATGGGCATCGCTCTTGCTCGTCTGGCTGCCGAAGACCCGTCGTTCCGGGTGGAAACTGACCTCGAAAGCGGCCAGACCATCATGAAGGGCATGGGCGAACTTCACCTTGATATCCTCGTCGACCGCATGCGTCGCGAGTTCAAGGTCGAAGCGAACATCGGTGCGCCGCAGGTGGCCTACCGCGAAACGATCAGCCGTGAGCATGAGATCGACTACACGCACAAGAAGCAGACCGGTGGTACCGGCCAGTTCGCGCGCGTGAAGCTGGTCATCACTCCGACCGAGCCGGGCGTGGGTTACTCGTTCGAATCGAAGATCGTTGGTGGTGCGGTTCCGAAGGAATACATCCCCGGCGTAGAAAAGGGCATCAAGTCGGTCATGGACTCCGGTCCGCTGGCAGGCTTCCCGGTGATCGACTTCAAGGTCTCGCTGATCGACGGCGCGTTCCATGACGTTGACTCCTCGGTCCTCGCTTTCGAAATCGCGTCGCGGGCTGCCATGCGTGAAGGCCTGAAGAAGGCCGGTGCGAAACTCTTGGAACCGATCATGAAGGTCGAAGTCGTCACCCCGGAAGAATACACCGGCGGCGTCATCGGCGACCTGACCTCGCGTCGGGGCATGATCAACGGCCAGGACAGCCGCGGCAACGCGAACGTCATCGCCGCGATGGTTCCGCTGGCCAACATGTTCGGCTACATCAACCAGCTCCGGTCGATGACCTCGGGCCGTGCGGTGTTCTCGATGGAGTTTGACCATTACGACACCGTTCCGGAAAACCTGAGCCAGGAAATCCAGAAGAAATACGCTTAACCGGTGTGGCGGGGATAACCCCGCCCTACCACCCCGTAGGGTGGGGTTCGACCCCACCGCCACCGACACTCGAATGAGGAGAGACCCCGATGGGCAAGGCAAAGTTTGAACGGAACAAACCGCACGTCAACATTGGCACGATCGGCCACGTTGACCACGGCAAGACGACGCTGACGGCGGCGATCACGAAGTATTTTGGCGAATTCCGCGCCTACGACCAGATCGACGGCGCGCCGGAAGAGCGGGCTCGTGGCATCACGATCTCGACCGCGCACGTGGAATATGAGACCGAGGCGCGTCACTACGCCCACGTCGACTGCCCCGGCCACGCCGACTATGTGAAGAACATGATCACCGGTGCCGCGCAGATGGACGGCGCGATCCTGGTCTGCGCCGCCTCGGACGGCCCGATGCCCCAGACGCGCGAGCACATCCTGCTCGGCCGTCAGGTCGGCATTCCGTACATGGTCTGCTACATGAACAAGATCGACCTCGTCGACGACGAGGAACTGGTCGAACTCGTGGAAATGGAAATCCGCGAGCTGTTCTCCAGCTACGAATACCCCGGCGATGACATTCCGATCGTCAAGGGTTCGGCCCACCAGGCCATGATCGGTGAGCGCAAGGACATCGGTGAAGACAGCATCCGCGCGCTGATGAAGGCCGTGGACGAATACATCCCGACCCCGGCCCGCGCCATCGACCAGCCCTTCCTGATGCCGATCGAAGACGTGTTCTCGATCTCGGGCCGTGGCACGGTCGTCACCGGCCGGATCGAGCGTGGCGTGATCAACGTCGGCGACGAAATCGAAATCGTCGGCATCCGCGACACCAAGAAGTCGGTCTGCACCGGCGTCGAGATGTTCCGCAAGCTCCTCGACCGTGGGGAAGCTGGCGACAACGTCGGCATCCTTCTGCGCGGCATCGACCGTGAGGGCGTGGAACGTGGCCAGGTGCTGTGCAAGCCGAAGTCGGTGAACCCGCACACCAAGTTCGAAGCCGAGGCCTACATCCTGACCAAGGAAGAAGGCGGGCGCCACACCCCGTTCTTCGCGAACTACCGCCCGCAGTTCTACTTCCGCACGACGGACGTGACCGGGACCGTGCAGCTGCCGGAAGGCACTGAAATGGTGATGCCGGGCGACAACCTGAAGTTCGTCGTGGAACTGATCGCCCCGATCGCGATGGAAGAAAAACTCCGCTTCGCCATCCGCGAAGGCGGCCGCACCGTCGGCGCAGGCGTGGTGTCGAAAATCATCGCGTAAGCGACTTGAACTAATGAGGGGCGGGCTGTAGAAGCCCGCCCTGCGAACCTGTTTATCGAATAACGAAACAGAACCTCTCGGGTGGCGCCCAAAGCCCCAGGCCGATGTTCTAAAAGGAAAATAGTGATGCAAGGTCAGACCATCCGCATCCGCCTCAAGGCGTTCGATTACCGTGTGCTGGACGCCAGCACCCAGGAAATCGTGAACACGGCCAAGCGGACCGGCGCGCAAGTGCGCGGCCCGATCCCGCTGCCGAACAAGATCGAGAAATTCACGGTTCTCCGTGGTCCGCACATCGACAAGAAGTCGCGCGATCAGTGGGAAATCCGCACGCACAAGCGCCTTCTCGACATCGTCGATCCGACCCCGCAGACCGTGGACGCGCTGATGAAGCTCGACCTGGCCGCCGGCGTTGACGTCGAAATCAAAGTTTAAGGGGGCATGAAAGAGATGCGCTCTGGCGTTATTGCAAAGAAGCTGGGCATGACCCGGCTGTTCATGGCCGACGGCAAGCAGGTTCCGGTGACGGTTCTGCAGCTGGACAGCCTTCAGGTCGTCGCCCAACGCACCGCTGAGAAGGATGGATACACCGCCGTTCAGCTTGGTGCTGGCGTGGCCAAGGCCAAACGGACCACCGCTGCTCAGCGCGGTCACTTCGCACGTGCGAATGTGGCCCCGAAGCGCAAGATCGCGGAATTCCGCGTGACCCCGGATTGCCTCATTGAAGTGGGCGCGGAAATCACCGCCAACCACTACCTCGAAGGCCAGTTCGTGGACGTTGCGGGCACCTCGATCGGTAAAGGTTTTGCCGGTGCGATGAAGCGGCACAACTTCGGCGGCCTTCGGGCGTCGCACGGTGTGTCGGTTTCGCACCGTTCGCACGGGTCCACGGGCCAGTGCCAGGACCCCGGCAAGGTGTTCAAAGGCAAGAAGATGGCCGGTCACATGGGCGCAGTGCGTTCGACCACGCAGAACCTGCAGGTCATCCGCACCGACGTTGACCGCGGCCTGATCATGATCAAGGGCGCTGTCCCCGGATCGAAGGGTGGCTGGGTCACCGTCAAGGACGCAGTGAAGAAGCCCGCAGCCAAGGACGCCCCGCGTCCCGCAGCGATCCGGGCTGCTGTTGCCGCTGCTCCGGCTGCTGAAGTCGCCGCCGAAGGGGGTGAAGCATGAAACTTGATGTGATCAAACTGGACGGCAAGAAAGCCGGCTCCATCGATCTGGACGAAGCGCTGTTCGGCCTTGAGCCGCGCGCCGACATCCTGCACCGCGTGGTGCGCTGGCAGCGGGCGAAATCCCAGGCTGGCACCCACTCGACGCTGACCCGGGCCGAGGTTTCGTACTCGACCAAGAAGATCTATCGCCAGAAGGGCACCGGCGGCGCACGCCACGGTTCCAAGAAGGCACCGATCTTCCGGCACGGTGGTGTTGTGAAGGGCCCGACCCCGCGCAGCCACGCCCATGACCTGCCGAAGAAGTTCCGCGCCCTCGGGCTGCGGCACGCTCTGTCGGCCAAGGCCAAGGCGGGTGAGCTGGTGATCCTTGACGCGGCGACCCTCGCCGATGCAAAGACCGCCAACCTTGCCAAGATGCGGTCCGAGTTGGGCTGGAAGCGCGTTTTGATCATCGATGGCGCGTCCGTCGATGCGAACTTCGCCCTTGCCGCCCGCAACCTGGAAGGCGTCGACGTTCTGCCCACGATGGGTGCCAACGTCTATGACATCCTGAAGCGTGATACCCTGGTCATCACCAAGGCCGGTATCGAAGCCCTGGAGGCTCGCCTGAAATGAGCAAAGCACCCAAAAGCGCCGTGGCCGTGAAGCCCGAGCATTACGACGTGATCCGCAAGCCCGTCATCACCGAAAAGGCCACCATGGCCTCTGAGGCTGGTGCCGTGGTGTTCCAGGTCGCAATGGACAGCACCAAGCCGATGATCAAGGAAGCCGTCGAGGCGATCTTTGGCGTCAAGGTGAAGGCCGTGAACACGACCATCACCAAAGGCAAGGCCAAGCGTTTCCGCGGTCGCGCAGGCGAGCGGTCGGACAAGAAGAAGGCCTATGTCATGCTGGAAGACGGTCAGACGATCGACGTGACGACTGGTCTTTGAGCCTACTGAGCAGAAGCGAAACGCCTCCGCGAGAGCGGAGGCGTTTCTATTCATAGCTTGCTCAAATTGGCAGCGTCCAGCTCTGCCAGAACAATGTCTGCATCGTCTCGGATGCCCGAGAAGCTATCGAACAGCCAGCGCTCTTTAGCTCGCCCCGCAATAGGTGCAGTGGGATTCTTGCGCAGCCGTTCCATGATCGCGCGGTACTCTTCACGGTGTTCAGTGGCGAAATACTCGTTGTGGGTTGCGACAATGCGGCGGAACAGGGGATAGTTTGGTAGGTCCTTGTGAAACTTCTTAAGAAGACGTGGCAGTTCATTTTCGTCATAGAGCCATGCTGGAGAGTAGGCACACTCAATCAACTGCTCTGTTTCAGGGCATAAGCCATACTTGCCGACGATCTCTCCAATGACATCATCTATGAAAATTCCTCTCTCTGCATGCACATTGTTCCAGACCTTGAGCATACGAACATAGAATGGAACAAAACTCTTGTCGGTCAGGGCGAGGGCACGAAGCGCCACTTCACCAAGCTGGGACTCTCCGCTCTCGTAAACGGCGTTCTCATTGCGTTTGGGGGTCGCTTCGGCCACCAGCGCTTCAAGCTGAACGACCCAATCCTTCAGTCGGTCATGCAAGAAGCGGTGCTTGGCAAGCGTCTTCCAAGCGGCCAGCGGTTCTTCGAAGTAAGGGTAATCATACAACCTGCCGACGATGTATGATCTAGAAATATCGATAACAAACTTCGTCCTGAGCTTGTCGTACATGCATAGCTTGTCATCGCGGAGTCGCTGCCGAATTAATTCAAGCGCCTCAAATAGGTAGTCCATAACCAGCTCAGGGCGACTCCACTGCCCAAATCTCTTCTTCGGCCCCAGCATAACAAGTGCGTCATCGTCGGAAATGATTTCGATCGGCATGTGCTCGCAGTCCTCCGCGATCTCAGATTCTCTATAGATTGCAGCGGCATGTGGTTTCAGTCAAAGGGACATCTTGGGTGTTCTACTACGCCGACTGAATAGTTCGCAGCCAGACCTCTTCCACCCCTTGCCACCACCCCCCCTTTCCCCTAGAAGCCCCCTGTCGCGAGGCCCCGGGATTCGTTCCGGGGCCATGTGATTTTTGTTTTGGGGATCTTCGGAGCCCTTCACCCGAGGCCCGCAAGGGTCACGAAGCAAACGGAAGACAGAGAAACATGGCACTTAAGTCGTATAAGCCGACGACGCCTGGCCAGCGAGGGCTGGTTCTGATCGACCGTTCGGAGCTGTGGAAAGGCCGTCCGGTCAAAGCCCTTACTGAGGGTTTGAACCGTACCGGTGGCCGGAACAACACCGGACGTGTCACGATGTGGCACAAGGGCGGGGGCGCCAAGCGCCTTTACCGTGTGGTCGATTTCAAGCGCACCAAGTTCGACATCGCGGCGGTCGTCGAGCGGATCGAATATGATCCGAACCGCACCGCCTTCATCGCTCTGGTCAAGTACGCCGATGGCGAGCTGGCCTATATCCTGGCGCCGCAGCGTCTGGCCGTCGGGGACAGCGTCATTGCTGGCGCCAAGACCGACGTGAAGCCCGGCAACGCCATGCCCTTCAGCGGCATGCCGATCGGTACCATCGTCCACAACGTGGAACTGAAGCCCGGCAAGGGCGGCCAGTTGGCCCGTGCGGCGGGCACCTATGCCCAGTTCGTCGGCCGTGACGGCTCCTACGCGCAGATCCGCCTGTCGTCGGGCGAGCTGCGTCTGGTCCGTCAGGAATGCATGGCCACCATCGGTGCCGTGTCGAACCCCGACAACTCGAACCAGAACTTTGGTAAAGCCGGCCGTATGCGGCACAAGGGCGTTCGCCCCACCGTTCGCGGTGTTGCGATGAACCCGATCGACCACCCGCATGGCGGCGGCGAAGGCCGTACCTCGGGCGGCCGTCACCCGGTCACCCCGTGGGGCAAAGGCACCAAGGGCAACAAGACGCGCAAGCCCAAGGCTTCGGACAACCTCATCGTCCGCTCGCGTCACGCCAAGAAGAAAGGGCGCTAATCCATGGCACGTTCCATCTGGAAGGGCCCGTTCGTCGACGGCTATGTCCTGAAGAAGGCCGAGAAGGCCAAGGCCGGTGGCAAGGCCGAAGTGATCAAGATCTGGTCGCGTCGTTCCACCATCCTGCCGCAGTTCGTTGGCCTGACCTTCGCGGTCTACAACGGCAAGAAGCACATCCCGGTCAACGTGACCGAGGAAATGATCGGCCAGAAGTTCGGTGAATATTCGCCGACGCGGACCTATTACGGTCACGCCGCCGACAAGAAAGCGAAGAGGAAGTAAGCCATGGGTAAGGACAACAATCCGCGCCGCGTGGCGGACAACGAAGCCATGGCGATCAGCCGCATGCTTCGCACCAGCCCTCAGAAGCTGAACCTCGTCGCCGGCCTGATCCGGGGCAAGAAGGTGGACAAGGCGCTTGCCGACCTCACCTTCTCCAAGCGCCGCATCGCGGGTGACGTGAAGAAGTGTCTGCAGTCGGCCATCGCCAATGCGGAAAACAACCACAACCTCGACGTGGACAGCCTGATCGTGGCGGAAGCCTGGGTTGGAAAGAACCTCGTGATGAAGCGCGGCCGTCCGCGTGCTCGGGGCCGGTTCGGCAAGATCATGAAGCCGTTTTCCGAGATCACCATCAAGGTCCGCCAAGCCGCGGCAGCCGGGGAGTCTGCATAATGGGTCAGAAGGTCAATCCGATCGGTATGCGCCTCCAGGTCAACCGCACCTGGGACAGCCGCTGGTTCGCTGAATCGAAAGACTACGGCAACCTCCTGCTGGAAGACCTCCGCATGCGCGAGTTCATCCACAAGGATCTCAAGCAGGCCGGCATCAGCCGCGTGATCATCGAGCGTCCGCACAAGAAGTGCCGTGTGACCATTCACACTGCGCGTCCGGGCGTGATCATCGGCAAGAAGGGCGCGGACATCGAGACGCTTCGCAAGAAGCTGACCGTGTTCACCAAGTCCGAACTGCACCTGAACATCGTCGAGGTCCGCAAGCCGGAACTTGACGCCCAGCTGGTGGCCGAGTCGATCGCCCAGCAGATGGAACGTCGCGTGTCCTTCCGTCGCGCGATGAAGCGTGGCGTGCAGAACGCGATGCGGATGGGTGCACTTGGCATCCGTGTGAACGTCGCCGGCCGTCTTGGCGGCGCCGAAATCGCCCGGACCGAATGGTACCGCGAAGGCCGCGTGCCGTTGCACACGCTCCGCGCCGACATCGACTATGCGCTGTCGGAAGCCGAGACCCCCTACGGGATCATCGGTGTGAAGGTCTGGATCTTCAAAGGCGAAATCCTTGAGCATGATCCGCAGGCCCATGATCGTCGTCTTGCCGAAGCGGCTGACGGCCCGGCCCCCCGTGGTCCGCGCCGCGACCGCGAACGCGCGTAAGGAGTAGAATTAGATGCTGCAACCAAAGCGCACAAAATTCCGCAAGATGCACAAGGGCCGCATCCATGGCGAAGCCAAGGGCGGGTTCCTGCTGAACTTCGGCTCTTTCGCCCTGAAAGCGACCGAGCCGGAGCGTGTGACTGCCCGCCAGATCGAAGCGGCCCGCCGCGCGATCACCCGTCACATGAAGCGTCAGGGCCGGGTCTGGATCCGGATTTTCCCGGACGTTCCAGTGTCGGCCAAGCCCGTCGAAGTTCGTATGGGTAAGGGCAAAGGCTCCACCGACTATTGGGCGGCCAAGGTGAAACCTGGCCGGATCATGTTCGAGATCGACGGCGTGTCCGAAGAAATCGCGCGTGAGGCCCTGCGTCTCGGTGCGATGAAACTCCCGGTCACCACGCGCGTCGTCGCGAAGGAAGACTGGTAAGCGTCGGGGTGAACCCCGACCTACATAATCGGCCCCCGCTGGAAACGGCGGGGGCTTTTTCAATCGGAGGCGGACCGATGGCGAAACTGAACGGGCGTTGTCTCTGCGGCGAGGTCACTTGGACCTATGAGGGTGAGATCGCCCGAAGCCTTGTCTGCCATTGCACAGACTGCCAACGCGCTACATCCGCCCCATTTGCTGCCTTCGTAGGTTTGAGGCCGGAGGGTCTGGTCTGGTCGGGTCCAATCACCCGGTTCGAAAGCAGCCCTCAGACCTGGCGTAATTTCTGTTCAGTCTGCGGCACGCGTCTGACCTTTCGCTCGGACAAATGGCCCGGCGAGGTGCATGTCTATGCGGCCACGCTGGACCCTTCGCACACCTATCGCCCGACGGCTCAGGTCATGCTGCGGTCCCGTGCCGATTGGCTGGATGACTTGCCGTCGATCCCGCACCATAACGACTTCGAGATTTCTCCAACAGGTTAGTCCGAGACCCATGCCCGAAATCACCTCCCTCTTCGTCACCCGCCTTTACCGCGCCGGTCTGAATGACCTGGCGAAGAAGAAGGTGGACTACGCCGAACTCCACCAGACCTGCGACATGGTGGCTGAGGATGACGAGGCCGGGCAGGAGTGGTGCGAGGCGAACGGCTATCCCGGCTACACCTCTTATGCCTCGCTGGATGACCTGCCCTGGCGGATGCCGATCTTCGGCGATCTGGAAAAGGCGCTGGATAAGCACGTCGCGGCCTTCTGCAAGGACCTCGGCTTCGACCTGGGCGACAAGAAGCTGAAGTGCAACTCGCTCTGGATCAACATCCTGCCCGAAGGCGGCACCCATGCCAGCCACATCCACCCGCATTCGGTGATCTCGGGCACGACCTATGTTGCGATGCCGGAGGGGACCTCGGCGCTGAAGCTGGAGGACCCCCGCCTGCCGATGATGATGCTGGCCCCCGTCCCCCTGAAATCCGCGCCGCAAGAGCTGCAGCGCTTCGTCTACGTCAAACCCGCGGTGGGCGAGGTTCTTCTGTGGGAAAGCTGGCTGCGCCACGAGGTTCCGATGAACATGTCCGAGGAAGAGCGGATTTCGGTCAGCTTCAACTATGGGTGGGCTTAGGAAGTAGGACCTTAGCATCTGAAGTGACTGAGTTTTGACAGTAGGTTGGCAGTGGCGGCAGTCTCAGTCTTGAAAACGCTAGTGGTCAAAAGATGAATCGATTCTTTGTGGGTGCTTTCTGGTCGGCAAGGGAAGAAAGTCGAGAGGAGTGTGCTGCGAGAGTGGCCACGTATCTTCGTGGACTCGCTTCGCTACCGAGTGAGCTGTCCACCTTCTACAAAGGACAGTGGACCCGAAAAGTGCCATTGAAACAGATTCCTGGTTCTGCTGACGAAATCCTTCCGTTTCTTGGTCAGACTTACACCAACTTCGGCCCAAAGCAGTTGATGCCAGAGCTTGGATATCGGCTGGTTGCCTGGAACGGTATTCCTGATGGCAGTCGAGTCGCGAAGCTGCACGTATTATGTGGTTCATACAGTCCCAACGTGGGTAACAGTGCAATTCTTGAGTTCAATTCGGTCGCAGGTGCCAACCTCGATCTCCTGCGGCACCTAGTACAGGTTGTCGTTTCTGCCTTTGATCCTGATCGGGCGTTAGCGACCTGGAAAGCTGATGATCCTATCCCACACGAAGTGGAGTGCTTTACCTTCGAGCGTAGCAAAGGGCTGCAATCAAAGCGAAGCTAGCCAATGGCGGCCGCACCCAACTTCCCCCTTGCCCCGCACGCCCTTCCCCCCTATACGACGCCATCCAGCGATTCCGGGGCTCCCGGATTCGTTGGTTTGTCATTGATCCGCCAGGTCTTCGGTGACCCTCCAGCAGGGGCCGTCTGGCGATTGTGGAAAAGGAAGCGGCATGAAAGCCGAAGAACTGAAGTCGAAAACGCCGGACCAGCTGCGCGACAGCCTGGTTCAGCTGAAGAAAGAAGCGTTCAACCTGCGCTTCCAGCAGGCGACCAACCAGCTTGAGAACACCGCCCGCATGCGTGCCGTCCGCCGTGACGTTGCCCGCATCAAGACGGTGCTGGTTCAAAAAGCCACTGAAGCTGCGAAGTAAGGGGAACCGCCATGCCAAAACGTATCCTGACGGGCACCGTCACCTCGGACAAGAACGAGCAGACGATCACCGTATCCGTCGAACGCCGCTTCAAGCACCCGCTGCTGCAGAAGACCGTGCGGAAGTCGAAGAAATACCGCGCTCACGATGCGGAGAACAAGTTCAAGGTCGGCGACACCGTGCGCATTGAAGAATGCGCGCCGATTTCGAAAACCAAACGCTGGACGGTGGTGGTCGACGCAACCGCGTAACCCCTGCCGTCTCTAACGAAACCGCAGGGCGTGTCCCTGCAGGTCGGGAGACTACCAAATGATCCAGATGCAGACGAATCTGGATGTGGCTGACAACTCCGGCGCTCGCCGGGTTCAGTGCATCAAGGTTCTTGGCGGTTCGCACCGCCGTTATGCTTCCGTCGGCGACATCATCGTGGTGTCGGTCAAGGAAGCGATTCCGAAGGGCCGCGTGAAGAAGGGTGACGTCCGCAAGGCCGTCGTCGTCCGCACCGCCAAGGAAGTTCGCCGTGAAGACGGCACCACCATCCGTTTCGACCGCAATGCCGCCGTCATCCTGAACAACCAGGGCGAACCGGTCGGTACCCGTATCTTCGGGCCAGTCGTTCGTGAGCTGCGTGCCAAGAACTTCATGAAGATCATCTCGCTGGCGCCGGAGGTGCTCTGATGGCTGCGAAACTCAAGAAGGGTGACACGGTCGTCGTGCTCACCGGCAAGGACAAGGGCAAGAAGGGCGAGATTTCCGCCGTCATGCCGACCGAGAACAAGGCCGTCGTCGACGGTCTGAACATCGCGATCCGCCACACCAAGCAATCGGCCGGCACCCAGGGTGGCCGTCTGCCGAAGGCAATGCCGATCGACCTGTCGAACCTTGCCATCGTGGACAAGAACGGCAAAGCAACCCGCGTCGGCTTCCGCATGGAAGGCGACAAGAAGGTCCGCTACGCCAAGACCACCGGGGAGGCGATCTGATGCTTGATCAAGCCGCATATACGCCGCGCCTGAAGGCTGTCTACAAAGGCACCATCCGCGCTGCGATGAAGGAAGAGTTCGCCTACAAGAACGACATGCAGATCCCCCGTCTGGACAAGATCGTCCTGAACATGGGCGTCGGCGAGGCGGTCAAGGACACCAAGAAGGTCAAGCAGGCCGCCGAGGAACTGTCCCAGATCGCCGGTCAGAAGGCCGTCATCACCAAGGCCAAGAAGTCGATCGCCGGCTTCCGCGTCCGTGAAGAAATGCCGCTGGGCTGCAAAGTCACGCTGCGTGGCGACCGGATGTACGAATTCCTTGATCGCTTGATCAACGTGGCTCTGCCCCGCGTCCGCGACTTTCGCGGCGTGAAAGGCAGCAGCTTCGACGGCAATGGCAACTACGCCATGGGCCTGAAAGAGCACATCGTGTTCCCCGAGATCAACTTCGACAAGGTCGACGAGGTTCTGGGGATGGACATCATCATCTGCACCAACGCGAAAAACGACACCGAAGCCAAGGCGCTGTTGAAGCATTTCAACATGCCCTTCACGTCGTAACGCGAGGATCAAAGATATGGCAAAAAAATCCATGGTGAACCGCGAAGTGAAGCGCGCCAAACTTGTGAAGCAGCACGCTTCCAAGCGGGCCGCGCTGAAAGCGGTGATCAACGACCAGGCGAAACCGGTGGAAGATCGCTTCAAGGCGACGCTGAAACTGGCGCAGCTGCCCCGCAACTCTTCGGCTGTGCGCCTGCACAACCGTTGCCAGCTGACGGGCCGTCCGCATGCGTTCTATCGCAAGCTCAAACTCAGCCGCATCATGCTGCGTGATCTCGCCTCGTTTGGCCAGATCCCCGGCATGGTCAAGTCCAGCTGGTAAGGAGGACCGGATATGATGATGAACGATCCTCTCGGCGACATGCTGACACGCATTCGCAACGCCCAGATGCGCGGCAAGTCCACGGTCAAGACGCCTGCCTCGACCCTGCGCGCCCGCGTCCTGGAAGTGCTGACCTCGGAAGGCTACATCCGTGGCTGGGAAAAGGCTGACACCGACAACGGTCAAGGCGAATTCACGATCAGCCTGAAGTACTACGAAGGCGAGCCTGTGATCCGCGAACTCAAGCGCGTCTCCAAGCCCGGCCGTCGGGTGTACATGGGCGTCAAAGAGATCCCCTCGGTCCGCAACGGCCTGGGTGTCTCGATCGTCTCCACGCCGAAAGGCGTCATGTCGGATGCAAATGCACGCGCTGCCAATGTTGGCGGCGAAGTGCTTTGCACCGTATTCTAAGGGAGGGGTGGAATGTCTCGTATTGGCAAGAAACCCGTCGCCCTCGTCAAGGGCACCTCGGCTTCGGTGTCGGGGCAGACGATTGAAGTGAAGGGGCCGAAAGGCACCCGCAGCTTCACCGCTGGTGATGACGTCACGCTGACGGTCGAAGGGGATACCATCAAGGTCACCCCGCGCGGCATGTCCAAGCGTGCCCGTCAGCAGTGGGGCATGACCCGCTCGATGGTCGACAACCTGGTTGTCGGCGTCAGCGAGGGCTTCAAGAAGGAAATGGAAATCCAGGGCGTGGGTTACCGCGCCGCGATGGCCGGCAACGTGCTGAAACTGTCGCTCGGCTACAGCCACGAAGTGAACTTCGAGGTGCCGAAGGGCGTGACCGTGACCTCGCCGAAGAACACCGAAATCATTGTGGAAGGCATTGACCAGCAGCTTGTTGGTCAGGTCGCCGCGAACATCCGCGAATGGCGTGCGCCCGAGCCCTACAAGGGCAAAGGCATCCGCTACAAGGGTGAGTTCGTGTTCCGCAAGGAAGGTAAGAAGAAGTAAAATGGCAAGCAACAAGAGAGAGCTGTTCCTCAAGCGCCGCCTGCGCGTCCGGAACAAGATCAAGGCAACCTCGCATGGCCGCCTGCGGCTGTCGGTGCACCGGTCCTCGAAGAACATCAGCGTTCAGCTGATCGACGATGTGAAGGGCGTGACTGTCGCCTCGGCATCGACGCTCGAAAAGGATCTGGGCGTGGTTGGCAAGAACAACGTCGAGGCTTCGGCCAAGATCGGCGCTGCTATTGCCGAGCGGGCAAAGAAAGCCGGGGTCGAGGAATGCTACTTCGACCGTGGGGGCTTCCTGTTCCACGGCAAGATCAAGGCCTTGGCCGATGCTGCCCGTGAAGGTGGCCTGAAGTTCTAAAACCAGCGGGCGGCGCATCCTTTCAGTAGGGTGGGCCGCCCCGATGATCCGGGGTCACGTCACGTGTCCACCAGGATTGGCCAACAACGGCGCCGCTTGCGCCACCAGTGAAGGAATGCCTTATGGCAGAACGTGAAAATCGCCGGGACGACCGTGGCCCGCGTCGCGATAACCGCCCGGAAGAAAACCCGGAATTCGCCGACCGTCTGGTCGCGATCAACCGCGTGTCGAAGACCGTCAAGGGTGGCAAGCGCTTTGGCTTTGCAGCTCTCGTCGTCGTCGGTGACCAGCGTGGTCGCGTCGGCTTCGGCAAGGGCAAGGCCAAGGAAGTGCCGGAGGCGATCCGCAAGGCTACCGAACAGGCCAAGCGCAGCCTGATCCGTGTGCCGCTGAAAGACAGCCGCACCCTGCACCACGACATGGAAGGCCGCCATGGCGCCGGGAAAGTCGTGATGCGGACCGCTGTTGCCGGTACCGGCATCATCGCAGGCGGCCCGATGCGCGCTGTGTTCGAGATGCTTGGCATCCAGGACATTGTGGCGAAGTCCATCGGCTCGACCAACCCCTACAACATGATCCGCGCCACCATCGACGGGCTGAAGCACGAAGCTTCGCCCCGCAACGTGGCATCGCGTCGTGGCAAGAAGGTAGCCGAAATCCTTCGGAAGCCCGAAGCCGAAACCGTGGAGGCCTGAGCATGGCTGACAAGAAAACCATCGTCGTCAAGCAGGTGGCCTCGGCCGCCCGCCGTCCGGCCGTCCAGACCGCGACCCTCAAGGGTCTTGGCCTGAACAAGATGAACCGCACCCGCGAGCTGGAAGATACTCCTTCCGTTCGTGGTATGGTCAACAAGATCAGCCACCTCGTTCAGATCATCGAAGAGCGTGGCTAATCTTTAGGTTGGGCAATGCAGCCCACCTTTCATTGAAACCGTGTTTGCCAAGGGTGTCGCACCCCTTGGCACTTCCGGCAGAAGGAGATGCGACATGAAACTTCACGAACTCGCCGACAACCCCGGCGCAGCCAAGAAACAGAAGCGCGTTGCTCGTGGCCCCGGTTCGGGCAAGGGCAAGACCGCTGGTCGTGGTATCAAGGGTCAGAAATCCCGTTCGGGCGTAGCCATCGGCGGCTACGAAGGCGGCCAGATGCCGCTGTATCGTCGTCTTCCCAAGCGCGGCTTCAACAAGCCGAACCGCATGGAATACGCCGTTGTGAACCTCGGCCTGATCGAGAAGTTCATTGCTGCCGGCAAGCTGGACGCCAAGGTTGAGATCACCGAAGACGCGCTGGTTGCGGCCGGCCTGACCTCGGGCAAGCATGACGGCATTCGCGTGCTGAACAAGGGTGCGATCACCACCAAGATCACGCTTGTCGTCACCGGTGCTTCGGCAGCGGCGATTGAGGCTGTTGCAGCGGCTGGTGGTGCCCTGAACCTCCTCCCGCAGCCCGAGCCCTACGGCAAGCCGAAGCGCAAAGCTCAATAAGCGCGGGATAAGGCCCCGATGAGGGATTGTGAGCGGCCCGAAGGTCGCTTACATCCAACTGAAGTTTTCCCCGCGCCGCCAACCGGAGAACGGTCTGGCGGCGCTTGGCTTGAAAGAGACCTGACATGGCATCTGCTGCAGAGCAAATGGCGGCGAACCTAAGCTGGAGTGCGCTTGGCAAGGCAACTGACTTGCGCCAGCGCATCTTCTTCACGATCGGCCTGCTGATCGTGTACCGGCTTGGCACCTATATTCCGGTTCCCGGCATCGACGGCAACGCGCTGCGCGATGTGATGGCCCAGGTCACGCAGGGCATCGGCGGCATGCTGAACCTGTTCACCGGTGGCGCGATCAGCCGGATGGGGATCTTCGCCCTTGGCATCATGCCCTACATCAGCGCCTCGATCATCGTGCAGCTTCTGGCCACGATGTACGGCCCCTGGCAGCAGCTTCGCAAAGAAGGTGAGCAGGGCCGCAAGAAGCTGAACCAGTACACCCGCTATGGCACGGTCGCTCTGGCGATCTTGCAGGGCTACGGCATCGCAGTGTCCATTCAGGGCGGCGGGCTGGCCCATAACCCGGGCGTGTTCTTCATCGCCTCCTGCGTCATCACGCTGGTTGGCGGGACCATGTTCCTGATGTGGCTGGGCGAACAGATCACCAGCCGCGGGATCGGCAACGGCATCTCGCTGATCATTTTCGTCGGCATCGTGGCCGAAATTCCGGCCGCCATCGCGCAGTTCCTCGCGCAGGGTCGGTCGGGCGCCTTGTCCACCCCGGTGATCCTTGGGGTCATCGTCATGGTCGTCGCAGTCATCATGTTCGTCGTCTTCATGGAACGTGCGCTGCGCAAGATATCGATCCTTTATCCACGGCGTCAGGTCGGGATGAAGGTCTATGAAGGCGGCTCCTCGCACCTGCCGATCAAGGTCAACCCTGCGGGCGTGATCCCGGCGATCTTCGCGTCGTCGATCCTGCTGTTGCCGACCACGATCAGCACCTTCTCGGGCAGCACCACCAACCCGATCCTGTCCTGGCTCGCGGCCAGTTTGGGCTATGGCCAGCCGCTTCACCTGGTGTTCTTGGCGGTCATGATCGTGTTCTTCAGCTACTTCTACACGCTGAACGTGACCTTCAAGATCGATGACGTGGCCGAGAACCTGAAAAGCCAAAGCGCCTCGATCCCCGGCATCCGTCCCGGCAAGAAGACCGAGGAGTATCTGGAATACGTCGTCAACCGCATCCTCGTGCTCGGCTCGGCCTATCTTGCGGCTGTTTGCCTTCTGCCCGAGGTTCTGATCGCAGAACTTGGCGTCCCGTTCTACTTCGGTGGCACCTCGGTGCTGATCGTGGTCTCGGTCACGATGGACACGATCCAGCAGGTCCAGTCGCATCTTCTGGCGCATCAGTATGAATCGCTGATCGAGAAGTCGCAGCTGCGCGGGCGCAAGCGGACTGGGCCCCCCAAGGCCCCTGCGCGGCGCTGATCCATGGCGAACATCATCCTTCTAGGCCCGCCGGGCGCCGGCAAGGGCACTCAGGCCAAGCGCCTGCAGGACGCTCGCGGCATGGTGCAGCTCTCGACCGGTGACATGCTGCGCGAGGCCCGCACCAGCGGCACCGACATGGGCCGCAAGGTCGCCAAGGTGCTGGACGAGGGCGGGCTGGTCACTGATGACATCGTCATTGGCTTGATCGCTGAAAAACTTGAAACGACCGGCCACGGCGGGTTCATCTTCGATGGCTTTCCGCGCACGCTGAAGCAGGCCGATGCCCTGGGCGCGTTGCTGGCGCAGAAGGGCCTGACCCTTGATGCGGTGATCGAGCTGGTGGTGGATGACACCGCCCTTGTCGGCCGGATCGTAAAGCGGGCCGATGAGGCACGCGCCGCCGGCCAGCCCGTCCGCCGCGATGACACACCCGAAGTGTTTGAAGTGCGTCTGCGCGAATACTACAAGAATACCGCACCGCTGATCGGCTACTATTGGGCCAAGGGTGACCTTGTTCAGCTTGACGGCATGGGTGAAATGCAAGCCGTTGCCGATGCGATCGCAGCGGTCCTTGACAAAGCCTAGGAAACTTCTCTCGCGGCCTTGACGGCCCCGGGAAAACCCCCTAATGCACGGCGTCCTGCGGTGGAATCGCCATGCGGGCCTTCCTTATTGGAAGTTCGGACCATCAAGGGCGCAAGCCCCGTGATGGAGTTGTGAAAAAAGGTTCTGGCACTACGGAACCGCAACCTAGAAGGACGACACGTTTGGCACGTATTGCTGGCGTCAACATTCCGACCGCGAAACGGGTTCCGATCGCGCTCACCTACATCACCGGTATTGGTCCGCACACTGCAGAAACCATCTGCGCCGCGCTGAACATCGATCGTGCCCGTCGTGTGAATCAGCTGAACGACAGCGAAGTGCTGGCGATCCGTGAATACATCGATGCGAACGTGACGGTCGAAGGCGACCTGCGCCGCGAAACCACCATGAACATCAAGCGTCTGATGGACCTTGGCTGCTACCGCGGCCTGCGTCACCGCAAGGGCCTCCCGGTCCGCGGTCAGCGCACTCACACCAACGCACGCACCCGCAAAGGCCCCGCAAAGGCCATTGCCGGCAAGAAGAAATAAGGGGGCCCGGATATGGCACGCGATACCAAGGCCGCCCGTACGAAGAAAAAAGAACGCAAGAACATCGCCGCAGGCGTGGTTCATGTGAACTCTTCGTTCAACAACACCAAGATCCTGATCTCCGACGTTCAGGGCAACGCGATTTCCTGGTCGTCCTCGGGCACCATGGGCTTCAAAGGCTCGCGCAAGTCGACGCCTTATGCCGCCCAGATGGCCGCTGAAGACGCCGCTCGCAAGGCACAGGAACACGGCATGAAGACCGTTGAGGTCGAAGTGCAGGGTCCGGGTTCGGGCCGCGAATCGGCGCTGCGCGCGCTGGCCGCAGTGGGTCTGAACATCACCTCGATCCGCGACGTGACGCCTCTGGCACACAACGGCTGCCGTCCGCCGAAGCGCCGCCGCGTCTGACGCTTTCATTTCTGCCGGGCCGTGGGGGCATATCCCTCGCGGCCCGGTTTTCGTCGTTTACGATCCTCGGGCGTCCTGCGGCTTTGGACATCGGCAGCGGACAAGTATAGGGGCTTCAGCATGATCCATAAAAACTGGCAGGAACTCATCAAGCCGACGCAACTCGTCGTGAAGGCGGGGGCAGATGCCGCCCGCACCGCGACCGTGATCGCCGAACCGCTGGAGCGGGGCTTTGGCCTCACCCTCGGCAACGCGCTGCGTCGTGTTCTGATGAGCAGCCTGCAAGGCGCTGCCATCACGTCTGTGCAGATTGACAATGTCCTGCACGAATTCTCATCCGTTGCCGGCGTGCGTGAAGACGTCACCGACATCGTGCTGAACCTCAAGGGCGTCAGCATCAAGATGGAAGTCGAAGGGCCTAAGCGCCTGTCGATCTCGGCCAAGGGCCCGGGCGTTGTGACCGCTGGCGACATCTCGGAATCCAACGGGATCGAGATCCTGAACAAGGATCACGTGATCTGCCACCTCGACGACGGCGCCGATGTGTTCATGGAACTGACGGTTTCGACCGGCAAGGGCTATGTCGCGGCTGACAAGAACCGTCCGGAAGATGCGCCGATCGGCCTGATCCCGATCGACGCGATCTATTCGCCGGTCAAGAAGGTCAGCTACGAAGTGCAGCCAACCCGTGAGGGCCAGGTGCTGGACTATGACAAGCTGACGATGAAGATCGAAACCGATGGCTCGCTGACGCCGGACGACGCCGTGGCCTATGCCGCGCGCATCCTGCAGGACCAGCTGTCGATCTTCGTGAACTTCGACGAACCGGAATCGGCCAAGCTGGGCGAAGTGGACTCGGGTCTTGAATTCAACCCGCTGCTGCTCAAGAAGGTCGACGAGCTGGAACTGTCGGTCCGTTCGGCAAACTGCCTGAAGAACGACAACATCGTCTACATCGGCGATCTGATCCAGAAGACCGAAGCCGAAATGCTGCGCACCCCGAACTTCGGCCGCAAGTCCTTGAACGAAATCAAGGAAGTGCTGTCGGGCATGGGCCTGCACCTGGGCATGGACGTGGAAGACTGGCCGCCAGAGAACATCGAAGACCTGGCCAAGCGTTTCGAAGACCAGTTCTAAGAACAGGGGTGGGCTGCGGCCCACCCTACCAAAATGCCCGCCCGTGCGGGGAACGACTGGCGAAAGCCCAAGGTGAGCGGGACCACACGTAGGACCCGCCGGACAAAGCAAAACACGCGTTAGGAGAGAAAAAATGCGTCACTCAAGCGGCTACCGCAAGCTGAACCGGACCCACGAACACCGCAAGGCGATGTTCGCCAACATGGCCGGCTCGCTGATCGAACACGAACAGATCAAGACCACCCTGCCCAAGGCCAAGGAACTGCGCCCGATCATCGAAAAGCTGATCACGCTGGCCAAGCGCGGCGACCTCCATGCCCGCCGTCAGGCCCACGCCCAGCTGAAGCAGGACATGCACACCGCACGCCTGTTCGAAATCCTTGGCCCGCGCTACAAGGACCGTCAGGGCGGTTACGTCCGCGTCCTCAAGGCCGGCTTCCGCTATGGCGACATGGCCCCGATGGCGATCATCGAGTTTGTGGACCGTGACACCACCGCCAAAGGTGCTGCCGACCACGCCCGCTCTGAGGCCGCCGAAGGCTGATATTGCGCTGGCTTGTTTGAAAGTTTGAAAGGGTCCGCCGGTTGGCGGACCTTTTTTTTATTCTGGCCCAGTGAAAATAAACTCGCCGTAACGTTTCGTTCGATTAGTCTTGCACTTGAGTGATTCAAGTTGCAGATCAATCTTAAGTAGAATCGTGCGAGTTAGAATGTGATCCCGAATGTCCGACAAGAAGGCCATCGCCGTGTTGCTTGAGCGGCTCGATCAACTTGCCCCGATGGGTTACACGGTCGGGCTGCACATTCGGTTTGCGACTCCCCTCATTTACAAAAGCTCGTATCCGACCGCCTGGGTCGACCATTACAACAGCAATTCCTACTACCTGCGCGACCCTCTGGTTTTCTGGGGTGTCGGCGTGGCGGGCACGATCCGCTGGAGCGACATCCCCCTTCCGGACCCGTTCGGCGTCATGAAGAAGGCGGCCAGCCATGGTCTGAACTATGGCGCGGTATCATCCTATGGCCCGATCACTTCCCGCTCCATCGTCGGTATCGGCCGGTCTGACCGAGAGTTCGATGACAGTGAACTGGGCCAATTGCGTGAGTTGACCATCCAGTTGCATATCGAGGCAAAGCCGCCCTCCGAGCTTACGAAAGCGCAGGTGGAGGCGCTGCAATGCGTTGCCAACGGGGATCGGCACACTGCGGCGGCGGAAAAGCTTGGCATTTCGGAAAGCGCCTTCAAGGCGCGGCTCCAGTCGGCGCGTGTCCGGCTTGAGGCCCGCACCACGTCGGAAGCGATCCGCAAAGCGCGGGAATACCGACTGCTGTAGTCCCTGCCATCCCCATCCAACGGTTTTTGAACCAGTAGAAGGAAGAGGGAAAATGCAAGCGACTACGTTGTCCTACGAAAATCTGCACAATCATGGTGAGCTTTTTGCGAATATGTTCCGGGCCCGGCACCGGACGTTCATCCAGAATGCGAAATGGGACCTGCCGGAAGCCAATGGCATGGAGTTCGACCAGTACGACACGCCTGCCAGCCGCTGGGTCTGTGTCCACAAGGATGGCGAGGTGATGGCCGGGGTTCGCCTGACTCCGACCACCCACCGCTGCGGCATCTATACCTACATGATCCGCGACGCCCAGCGTGGGCTGCTTGAGACCATCCCGACCGATCTGTTGAACTTCGAAGCGCCGATTGACCCGAACATCTGGGAATCCAGCCGCGTTTTCGTGTCCAACGACGTGCCTGCCGCCGAGAGGTTGCGCGTCCAGATGCAGCTGATCCACGAAATGGTGATCTCGGCCCGCGCGCTGGGGGCCGTGACGCTGCTTGGGATTATTCCGGAACACTCCCCGCGCCTCGCGCGCCGGGTGGGGCTGGATTGCCAACCCTCGGGCCCTGTGATGGATGCCGGTGGCACGCGGTCGGTTTGCGTGACGATCAGCATGGCCACAAAGCTGCATTGACGATGGTGCCGCTTGTGCGGCGGAACGGAATGCCTGTTGGCCGGCGGAGGGCGGGGAAGGGTGGGCAAGCCGCCCCTGCGCATCAGGCTTTTGCTTGGCGGCATCCCGCCCTAGACTGTGACCATGGCTGATCTTTTCGACTCCGTCGCCGCTGCCCCATCCCTTGGCCCGCGCCCGCTGGCCGATCGTCTGCGGCCAAAGTCCTTGGCGCAAGTCATCGGCCAGGAAAAGGTGCTGTCGCCCGACGGCCCCCTGGGGGCGATGCTGGCAGCGCGGTCCTTGTCCTCGCTGGTCCTCTGGGGTCCTCCCGGGGTGGGCAAGACCACCATAGCGCGGCTACTGGCGGATGAGACCGACCTAGCCTTCGTGCAGATCTCAGCGATCTTCACCGGCGTTCCCGAACTGCGCAAGGTGTTCGAGACCGCCAAGATCCGGCGGCAGAACGGGCAGGGGACGCTGCTGTTCGTCGATGAGATCCACCGTTTCAACAAGGCCCAGCAGGATGGCTTCCTGCCGCATATGGAGGATGGAACCATCCTCCTCGTTGGTGCCACCACCGAAAACCCAAGCTTTGAGCTGAACGCAGCCCTTCTTTCCCGCGCGCAGGTCATTGTGCTGGACCGGCTTGATTTGGCCGACCTTGAACGCCTTGCCCAGCGGGCCGAGCAAGAGCTGGGCCGCGCTCTCCCCTTGAAGGGCGAAGCGCGCGAGGCGCTGTTGGAAATGGCCGATGGCGACGGCCGCGCGCTTCTCAACCTGATCGAACAGGTCGCCGCCTGGAAGACCGACGCGCCCTTGGACCGTGACGCGCTCTCGACCCGCCTGATGCGCCGCGCCGCGAAATACGACAAGTCGGGCGAGGAGCATTACAACCTGATCTCCGCCCTGCACAAATCGGTGCGCGGCTCTGATCCCGACGCCGCCCTATACTGGTTTGCACGGATGCTGGAAGGCGGCGAAGACCCGCGCTTCCTTGCCCGCCGCATCACCCGCATGGCAGTTGAGGATATCGGCCTCGCCGATCCGCAAGCGCAGGACGTCTGCCTGCAAAGCTGGCAGACCTATGAGCGCCTTGGCAGTCCGGAAGGGGAACTCGCGTTGGCGCAGGCGGTCGTCTACCTCGCCCTCGCGCCGAAATCGAACGCGGTCTATGTGGCCTACAAGGCGGCCCGTGTGGCAGCCCGTGAAACCGGCAGCCATCCGCCGCCCAAACACATCCTGAACGCGCCCACGAAGCTGATGAAAGACATCGGCTATGGCACCGGCTACGCCTACGACCACGACGCCGAAGATGGCTTTTCAGGGCAAGACTACTTCCCCGAAGGCATGAAGCGCCCGGTGTGGTATCTGCCCCCCGAACGCGGGTTTGAGCGTGAGTTGAAAAAGCGGATCGACTACTTCGCCAAGCTGCGGGCGAAACGGCAAGACGGTTGACCCGCAATTTTCTTTGAAGAAAATTGCTCGGACCCTTCAAAGGGTCCGGAGCGGAATTTTCGAAAATTCCGGTGTTCCGCCCGCAAACATTGACAATCGCGCCTGTCCACCGCAAAGACCGGGCATGTCCCAGACCCTTCCTCTCATCGCGCTTGGCGGCGCCATAGGTTCCGTTCTTCGCTACCTGATGGTCTCCGCCATCGGTGCGCCCGTCGGAACGCTCGCGGTGAATGTCCTTGGCGGCTTTGCCATCGGCGTCCTCTTCGTTTGGCTGGACGCGCGGGAAGGCTGGCAGCTTTTCCTGATGACCGGCGTTCTGGGTGGCTTCACAACCTTTTCTGCTTTTTCACTGGATACTTTGAAGCTGCTCCAGGCCGGCCAGACCTTGCAGGCCGCCGCCTATGTCGGGGCTTCCGTCGCCCTCTCTCTTGCCGCTGTCGCGCTTGGCGTGGCCCTGATGAAAGCCACACTATGACCGTCCAGCAACTGACCGTGACCGAGGATGAGGGCGAACAGCGCCTCGACAAGTGGCTCCGCCGCCGCTTTCCGCATGTCACCCAAGGCGCCGTGGAAAAGCTGTGCCGCACCGGCCAGATCCGCGTCGATAGCGCCCGCGTCAAGGCCTCGGACCGCGTGGCTCCGGGAATGATGGTTCGTGTGCCGCCCTTGCCGGACAGCGAAGCACCCGTCCGTACGCGCGCAAATGGGGTCAGCGCTGCCGATGAACGGATGATCCAATCCGCAGTGCTGTGGAAAGATGAGCATATCATCATCCTCAACAAGCCCCCCGGTCTGCCGTCCCAAGGCGGTTCGGGTCAGGGCGACCGTCACGTCGATGGCCTGACCGAGGCGCTGAAGTTCGGCTACAAGGACAAGCCCAAGCTGGTCCACCGGCTGGACAAGGACACCTCTGGCATCCTGATGCTGGCCCGCACCGATCGGATCGCCCGCGCGCTCAGTGAAGCGTTGAGGCACCGCGCCGCCCGCAAGATCTACTGGGCCGTTGTCGCCGGCGTGCCGCATCCCCGCCAGGGCTCGATCAAGTTCGGGCTTGAGAAAGCTCCGGGCCGGGGCAGGGGGGGCGAGGGCGAAAAGATGATCTGCGTCCATCCCGCCAAGATGGCCGAGCATCCCGATGCCAAACGCGCCCAGACCGACTACTTCACCTTGTGGTTCCTTGGCGCCCGCCTGAGCTGGATGGCACTGGAGCCGGTGACAGGCCGCACCCATCAGCTGCGCGCCCATATGGCCGAGATTGGCCACCCGATCATCGGCGACGGCAAGTACGGTGGCGGCGAATCCGAGAACATGGGTGATGGCTGGGGTGCTGGCGCTGGCGGGGATCTCTCGAAAAAGCTTCATCTGCACGCCCGCAGCCTGTCGATCGAACACCCGATCACCAAGAAGATGCTGACCTTCACCGCCCCCTTGCCGGAACACATGGCCCGCACCTGGAAGCTGATGGACTGGAAGGAAAACGACGTCCCCGCTGACCCTTTCGAGGCGATCCGCTGATGGGTCACGACAGATGAGCGCCTGGTCCGCCCGCCGTTTCTGGAAGGACGCTACGGTTCACCCAGAAAGTGATGGCTTCACCGTCCACCTTGACGCCCGCCCGGTGCGCACGCCGCTGAAGGCGCCGCTTATCCTGCCGACCAAAGACTTGGCCCATGCCGTTGCGGCCGAATGGCAGGCGCAAGAGGGCAAGGTGAACCCGGCCACCATGCCCTTCACCCGCACGGCGAATTCCGCCATCGACACGGTCTCAGCGCAGTTTGAAGCGGTGGCCGCGATGCTGGCCGCCTATGGCGAGACGGACCTTCTGTGCTACCGCGCCACCGGGCCTGCGGCCTTGATCGACCGTCAGGCCGCCGCTTGGGACCCGCTGCTGGAATGGGCCGCACAGCCGCTGCAAGCCCCGCTCCGCGTGACCCAGGGCGTCATGCATGTGGACCAGCCCGCCACCAGCCTTGCCACCCTTGGCGCGGCAGTACGGGCCTTGTCGCCGTTCCAGCTCGCAGCCTTCCATGACCTCGTGGCGATCTCCGGCTCGCTTGTGCTTGGACTGGCCGTCACACGGGGACGGTTGACCGCAGAGGAGGCCTGGACCCTCAGCCGTCTGGACGAAACCTGGCAGATCGAGCTTTGGGGCACCGATGAGGAAGCCGCCGAAATCACCGCCCTGAAACAGGCAGCCTTCCTGCAGGCGGACCGATTCTTTGCATTGTGTGGGTAACAAGTTTGCCCAAGGACTGTGCAGCCGGGTGCCTAAAGGACGATCACACTGTGCAAGCCGCCGAAAACAAGCGTTTTTCCTGTTTGTGACCAGACCCGCTTGACCTTTCAAACCGCTTTAGCTGAAACTGCCCAACACTGGGAGAGGCTCACCTCCAACAGTTGCGCCGCCGCGAGGGGATCGCGGGGCACCAAAAAACGCGGTCCTCGAAAGACCGCATACTCAGGAAGAGGTAAGAATGAAAAAATCCGTATTCTTCGGCGCGCTCGCGGCCACCACGCTTGTCGCGGGTCTGGCCGGTGCGGCGACCCTTGATGACGTCAAGGCGCGCGGCGAGCTGATCTGCGGGTCGAACACCGGTCTGACCGGTTTCGGCGCGCCGGACGCAAGCGGCAACTGGTCTGGCTTCGACGTTGATCTGTGCCGCGCGCTTGCCGCGGTCGTCCTCGGCGACGCAACCAAGGTCAAGTTCGTGCCGACGACGGGCGAAACCCGCTTCACCGCGCTGCAGTCCGGCGAAGTCGACCTTCTGGTCCGCAACTCCACCTGGACCTTCTCGCGCGATACCGAGCTTGCGCTCGATTTCGTGGCCGTGAACTACTACGACGGTCAGGGCTTCATGGTGAAGAAAGACCTCGGCGTTTCGTCCGCCAAGGAGCTGGACGGCGCGACCGTCTGCATCCAGACCGGCACCACGACCGAACTGAACCTGGCTGACTTCTTCAAGCAGAACAACATCAGCTACCAGCCCGTCACCGTGGCCGACGATTCGGAAGCCCAGCGCCAGTATCTGGCCGGCGCTTGCGACGCCTACACCACCGACGCTTCGGGTCTGGCCGCCAGCCGCGCGACCATGCCGGATGCCGAAAACCACGTCATCCTTCCCGAGATCATCTCGAAGGAGCCCCTTGGCCCGGTCGTCCGCAATGGTGACAGCGCTTGGGGCGATGTGGTCCGCTGGACCTACTTCGCACTGCTGATCGCTGAAGAAAAAGGCATCACCTCGGCCAACGTCGAAGAAGTCGCGACCTCGACCACGGATGAGGAAGTGAAGCGTCTTCTGGGCGTTTCGGGCGACATGGGCGCGAAGATGGGCGTCGACAACGCCGCCTTCAAAACCGCCATTGCCGCCGTCGGCAACTACGGCGAGATCTTCTCGCGCAACATCGGTGAAGGCACGGCCATCAACCTGGCCCGCGGCCTGAACGCGCTGTGGACCCAAGGCGGCCTGCAGTACGCACCGCCCTTCCGTTGAGTTGAGGCAAGGTTCGCGGGGGTGCCATCTGGCGCCCCCGCGTTTCATTCAATCTATAACCTGACAGGTTAGGGGCAAAGACCCCGCCGCCGCCGGTCAAAACCGGGGCCGCCATCAGGAAACAGGGGGAAGCCATGGCAATGGCAACGGACGTGCCGAAAGACGGTTTTCGGCTCTCGATGCTTGTTTACGACACGCGGTATCGGTCCTACACGATTCAGATTGTCGTTCTGATCTTGTTCGCCATGGCAGTAGCCTGGCTTTTGAACAACACGGTCCAGAACCTGGCAGCCCGCGGCAAGGAATTCAACTTCGGCTTCCTCTGGCAGCGCGCCGGTTATGACATCGGCCAGCAGCTGATCCCCTACACCAACGACGACAACCACTTCCGCGCCTTGCTCGTCGGCCTCGCGAACACCCTTGTCGTTGCCTTCTTCGGCTGTGTCTTCGCCACCATCCTTGGCGTGATCATCGGCGTCCTGCGCCTGTCGAAAAACTGGCTCGTCGGCCGGCTGATGACCGTCTACGTCGAGATTTTCCGCAACGTTCCCCTGCTGTTGTGGATCTTGCTGACCTACGTCATCCTGTCGGAAATCACCCCCCAACCGCGCGATTTCCGCCAGACGGATGAAATGATCGCCGCCGGTCAGGCCCCCGCCGCCGAGATGATGTTCTTCGACTCGGTCGCGGTGACCAACCGCGGCACCAACATCCCCGCGCCCTTGTTCGACCGCGGCCTTGGATCGATCGACCTTGGCTTCATGTCGCTGAGTCTGACCTTCCTTGCCTTCGTCGCCGTCATTGCCGGATCGGTCTTCGTCAACCGCCGCATCCTCGCCTCGGCCCGCGCCACGCAAGAGGAAACCGGTGACCGACCGGTCACATGGTGGAAGTCCATTCTGGTCCTGTTCGCGCCGACACTGGCGCTTCTGGTGGCACTTGGCTTCCACCTTGAGGTCCCCACCCTGCAGGGGTTCAACTTCCAGGGCGGCATGCTCGTTGCGCACCCCTTCACCGCCATGGTGATCGCCCTCAGCCTCTACACCGCCGCCTTCATCGCCGAGATTGTCCGCGCCGGTATCCAGGCGATCAGCCGCGGGCAATCTGAGGCCGCCTTCGCCCTCGGCCTGCGCCCGGGCCGCACGATGAACCTGATCATCCTGCCGCAGGCGCTGCGGGTCATCATCCCGCCCTTGATCAGCCAGTATCTGAACCTGACCAAGAACACCTCGCTTGGGATCGCGGTCAGCTACCTTGATTTGCGCGGCACGCTGGGAGGCATCACCCTGAACCAGACCGGCCGGGAACTTGAGTGCATGCTGCTGATGATGCTGATCTACCTGTCGATCAGCCTGTCGATTTCCGCCGTGATGAACATGTACAACACCTCCGTTCAGCTGAAGGCGCGTTAAAATGGACAAGCACTTTGCCCGTACCGACATGCTGCCGCCGCAGGCACCGCCAATCACCGAACGCGGTGCCGTGAAATGGATGCGCGAGAATCTGTTCTCCACCCCCTTCAACATCGCGCTCACCCTCTTTGGCGTGCTGGTGATCTACTACCTCGTCGCCTCGTCGTTGCCCTGGTGGCTGCGGTCCGTCTGGAATGCCGGCAGTCTTGGCGAATGCCGTGACATCGTCACCGCCACGTATGGCGAAGGTGCCACTGGCGCCTGCTGGGCGATGATCCGGGAATGGTGGGGCGCGTTCATTTTCGGCTTCTACCCGCCGGATCAGTGGTGGCGCCCGGTGATTTCCTTTGGCCTCTTGTTCGCGGCCCTGTCGCCAGTTCTGTTCGCCGGGCAAAAGCGCAACCTGACCGTGCTTCTGTCCGTCGTCGCGGCGTTTCTGATCTTGACGCTCTATCTGACCAGCGCGCCCTTGACGGCAGTTGTTCTGGTGCTGGCGCTGATCGCCGGGCTTTTGGCACTGGCGCAGGTTTCGCCCGGCAAGCTCCTGTGGTTCACGCTGATCTATCCCGCGCTGTGCTTCTGGCTCCTATGGGGCGGATCGATCTGGTCACCAATCGTGGCGATGGCCGGGTTCGCGCTTCTTTATGCCGTCTTCCGCCTTGCCTCGCCCTTCATTGGCCTTTCGCCAGCTGCAGGGGCCGGGGTGCTGGCGGCGGTGCTGTGGTGGCTTTATTTTGACGGGCCGCTGGTTGGCACGCTGCAATCGATGCTGCCCTTCAGCATCTCGGCGATCAACTCTGACCAGTTTGGCGGCTTCCTCTTGGCCACCGTGATCGGCGTGACCGGGATCAGCTTCTCGCTGCCCATCGGCATCCTGCTGGCGCTGGGGCGTCAGTCGGACATGCTGATCGTGAAGACCCTGTCGGTCGGGTTCATCGAATTCGTCCGGGGCGTGCCGCTGATCACGCTCCTCTTCACGGCCTCGCTCTTGCTGCAATACTTCCTGCCGCCGGGCACGAACTTCGACATCATCCTGCGCGTGATCATCCTGGTGACCTTCTTTGCCGCCGCCTACCTGGCCGAGGTGATCCGGGGCGGTCTCGCCGCCCTGCCACGCGGCCAGTATGAGGCTGCCGATGCGCTGGGTCTGGACTACTGGCGCGCACAGCGGCTGATCATCCTGCCGCAGGCGCTCAAGATCTCGATCCCGGCCATCGTGTCGACCTTCATCGGGCTCTTCAAGGATACGACGCTGGTCAGCTTCGTCGGCCTGATGGACCCCCTGCGCGGCGTAACCCAAATCGTCCGCGCCGACATCAACTGGAAGGGCATCTACTGGGAGCCCTACATCTTCGTCGGCGCCATCTTCTTTCTCATCTGCTTCGGCATGTCCCGGTACTCGATGTATCTGGAACAGAAGCTGAAGACCGACCACCGGTAAGGACATATCATGGCAGAAGCATCCAAAATGCAGGTCACGGACGAGGTCGCGATCCAGATCGTCGGCATGAACAAGTGGTACGGCCAGTTCCACGTCCTGCGCGACATCAACATGACCGTCCAGCGCGGTGAGCGGATCGTGATCTGCGGTCCTTCGGGGTCCGGCAAGTCGACGCTGATCCGCTGCATCAACCGGCTGGAGGAGCACCAGCAGGGCCAGATCGTGGTGGACGGGACCGAACTGACCAACGACCTGAAGAACATCGACAAGGTCCGGTCCGAGGTCGGGATGGTGTTCCAGCACTTCAACCTCTTCCCGCATCTGACGATCTTGGAAAACCTCACCCTCGCCCCGATCTGGGTCCGCAAGACCCCCAAGCGCGAGGCGGAAGAAACCGCGATGTACTTCCTGCAAAAGGTGAAGATCCCCGAGCAGGCGCACAAATACCCCGGTCAGCTGTCCGGCGGCCAGCAGCAGCGCGTCGCCATCGCGCGCTCCTTGTGCATGAAGCCGCGGATCATGCTGTTTGACGAGCCGACCAGCGCCCTTGACCCCGAGATGATCAAGGAAGTCCTCGACACCATGATCCAGCTTGCCGAAGAAGGCATGACGATGATCTGCGTCACCCACGAGATGGGCTTTGCCCAGGCCGTGGCGAACCGGGTGATCTTCATGGACCAGGGTCAGATCGTCGAACAGAACGAACCGCGTGAGTTCTTCAACAACCCGAAATCCGACCGGACCAAGCTGTTCCTCAGCCAGATCCTCGGACACTGAGAATGCGCCGCTGGGCCTTTGTTGCGCTGGTCGCTTGCCTTGGGCAATCGGCCAGCGCAGGCGAGGCTGAGTGCTTGTTCCAGATGGCCGGCAAGGATGTCCTCATCGGTCCCTGCGACGCGACAGACCGTGACCCAACCGGAACGGTGCAAATCACCTCGCCGGACGGCGCCATCATCGCCCGCATCGAAAGCGCGGGCGGCGGGGTCGGGCAGGCATTCTGGAACAACGGCACAGCTAAGGCGGAAAGCTTGATCGGTCCCGTCGTGCTGATCGGCGCTTGCTGGGCCAGTGACAAGACCAAGCTCTGCGTCACCCGATAGGCCCCCTCTTCGTTCGACTGCGTCTCCTCATCCGTGGATCGCAAGCGAGGAGTGACGAAGTCATCGACGAGCGGCCCGGGCGGAAAAGCCTAGCACTCCGCGCTACCCCGCCACCTGCGCCAGCAATTCTTCAACCTTCGGCCCCAGCCCCTCGACGATCAGCTTCACGCCTTCCGGGTTCGGGTGGATGCCGTCCGCCTGCATGAACGCCGCAAGCGACGCGGGGTTTGCCGGGTCCGCCCCAGCCGCCCGCAGCCCATCGAAGAAATCGCCCGCCAGCACCGCGTCATACTGCGCCGCCAGGTCCACATACATCCCGTCAAACGCCGCCTTGTACTCTGGCCCGAAGTTGCCCGGTGCGGCCAGCGGCACCAGAAGAACCGGCAGCCCCCGCGCCTTCACTTCTTTCAGGATACCCTCCAGGTTCGCCCGTGACCCCGCCGGGTCCAGCCCACGCAACAGGTCATTCCCCCCCAGCGTGACGATCACCGCATCCGCATCCTGCCCCAGCGCCCAGCCCACCCGGGCCAGCCCCCCGGCGGTCGTATCGCCCGAGACACCAGCGTTCTGCACCACCACATCCGCGCCGCGCGCCTCCAGCCAGCCTTCCAGCTGCGGCACCAGACCGTCATTCTGATCCGCCAGCCCATAGCCCGCCGTCAGACTGTCACCCAGTGCCACGATCGTGACCGGCTCTGCGAAAACCGAACTTGACAGTGCCAAGACTGCAACTGCAGCATTGCGCATTCTGCGAACCGCGCCATATCCCCTTAAGGCCACCACCCGAAGGACCCCTTGAATGACCGATCCTGTCCTCGCGCTTACCGACGCGCGCCTGACCCTTGCCGGCAATGCCGGCCCGGTCGAGATCCTGAAAGGCATCTCGCTGGCCATCGCCAAGGGCGAAACGGTGGGGCTGGTCGGTCCGTCGGGGTCTGGCAAATCATCTCTCCTGATGCTCATGGGCGGGTTGGAGCGTGCCACCGGCGGCAAGGTTCTGGCTTTGGGCCAGGATCTCACTGCGATGGACGAAGATGCGCTCGCCCGCTTCCGCAGGGGGAATATGGGGGTTGTGTTCCAATCCTTCCACCTCATTCCCACAATGACCGCGCTTGAGAACGTAGCGTTGCCGATGGAACTGGCCGGCGTGGCCGACGCCTTCCCCCGCGCGCAAGCGGAATTGGAGTCGGTGGGCCTTGGTCACCGCGTCGATCACTACCCCGCCCAGCTGTCCGGCGGCGAACAGCAGCGCGTCGCCCTTGCGCGCGCCGCAGCCCCGCGCCCGGCCATCCTTCTGGCCGACGAACCGACCGGCAACCTTGATGGCGTGAACGGCCAGGCGATCATGGACATGCTCTTTGGCCTGCGTGACAAGCATGGGGCGACGCTCGTCCTAGTGACCCACTCGCCGGAACTCGCCGCCCGCTGCGACCGTGTGATCCGACTTGCCGATGGCCTTCTCGCGCCCGAAGCCCTCGCGAAAGCCGCCGAATGAGCCTCGCCCTCACGATTGCAAGACGCGAACTTCGCGGCGGTCTGCGCGGCTTTCGCGTCTTTCTCGCCTGCTTGGCACTTGGCGTTGCCGCAATTGCCGCCGTGGGCACCCTGCGCACCGGCATCCAGCAGGGCCTCACTGATCAGGGTGCTGTGATCCTCGGCGGTGACGCCGAAATGCGCTTCACCTACCGCACCGCTGACGCTGATGAACGCGCCTATATGGACCGGATCGCCACAGCCGTGTCCGAAGTCTACGATTTCCGCTCCATGGCGTTGATCGATGGCGATCAGGCCCTGACGCAGGTGAAAGCTGTCGATTCTGGTTGGCCCCTCACCGGTGCCGCCACGCTTGATCCCGTGATCCCGGTGGCTGAGGCGCTGGCCGATCAGAACGGCATTCCCGGTGCCCTGATGGACCCGGTCCTGATCGACCGCCTCGCCCTGCAGATCGGCGATACCTTCCGCCTTGGCACGCAAGACTTCCGCCTGACGGCAGCATTGGTGCGCGAGCCGGACTCTGCTTCCACCGGCTTTGCCCTGGGCCCCCGCACGGTTGTGCGGACCGAAGCGCTGGCCAATTCCGGCCTTCTGTCGGCCGGGTCGCTATATGAGACCCGCTATCGCCTGACCCTGCCCCCAGAGGCCGACCTGCAAGCACTGGAAGACCAGTCCGAGGGCCAGTTCCGCGACAAGGGCATGCGCTGGACCGACAGCCGCAACGCCGCCCCGGGGATCGAAGCCTTCGTGGACCGGATCGGCAGTTTCCTCGTCCTCGTCGGCCTTGCGGGGCTGGCGGTCGGCGGGGTCGGCATCTCGGCCGCGATCCGCAGCTATCTGGATGGCAAGACCGAAACCATCGCCACGCTGAAGACCCTCGGGGCTGAAGGTAGCTTGATCTTCCGCATTTACCTTTGGCAAACGGCACTGCTGTCCGGCCTTGGCATCGTCATCGGCGTGGCACTTGGTGCGCTGGTCCCAATGCTCGCCGCCCCGTTGATCGAGGCATCATTGCCGTTCCCCGCCACCATCCGACTTTCTCCGATGGCATTGGTTGAGGCCGGATTTTACGGCGCGCTGTCCGCCTTGATCTTCACCCTTCTGCCGCTGGCCCGGACCGAACGCATCCGGCCGGCCGCCCTTTACCGGGGCGGGGCCGGCACCCGTGGCTGGCCACGGACGCCCTACCTTGTGGCGCTTGTGGTTCTGTCGGTGACGCTGATCGGAAGTGCCACCTGGCTTTCCGGCATCCCAGAGCTCGCGCTGGGCGCGGCTGGCGGCATCCTTGGCGCGCTTCTGATCCTGTCGCTTGCTGCTCTTGGCCTTCGCAGCGCTGCCCGCCGCATCGCCCGCACCAAGGCCACCCGGGGCCGCCCGGCCCTCCGCGCCGCCCTCGCTGCCATTGGCGCGCCCAAGTCGGATGCGACGTCGGTGATCCTGTCGCTGGGTCTGGGCCTTTCCGTGCTGGCTGCCGTGGGCCAGATCGACTGGAACCTCCGCGCCGCCATCGCGACGGACCTTCCAACTCGCGCCCCGGCTTTCTTCTTCGTTGACATCCAGCCTGACCAGCTTGAAGGCTTCCTTGACCGTGTCACCAATGACCCCGCCGTGACCGAGGTCGAAAGCGCCCCCATGCTGCGCGGCGTCGTCAACCAGATCAACGGCCGCCCCGCGCGTGAAGTCGCCGGCGACCATTGGGTCGTCCGCGGTGACCGCGGCATCACCTACGCCGCGACGCCGGGTGAAAAGACCCGCATCACCGGCGGCACCTTCTGGGCCGAAGATTATGTGGGCGACCCGCAGATCAGCTTCGCGGCTGAGGAGGCCGAAGAGATGGGCCTGAAGCTCGGCGATACCCTCACCGTCAACATCCTCGGCCGCGACATCACCGGCACCATCACCTCCTTCCGCGAGGTCGACTTTTCCAACGCCGGCATGGGTTTCATCATGACCATGAACCCCTCCGCCCTCTCCGGCGCGCCCCACACCCACATCGCCACCGTCTACGCCCCGCCCGAGGCTGAGGCGGCAATCCTTCGCGACGTCACCAAAACCTGGCCCAACATCACCGCCATCCGCATCCGTGAGGCCGTCGACCGCGTGGCCGAGGCCCTCTCCGCCATCGCCACCGCCACCGCCTGGGCCGCCGGCGGCACGCTTCTGACCGGCTTCATGGTGCTGATCGGGGCGGCCGCAGCAGGCGAACGCGCGCGGATCTACGAAAGCGCCATCCTGAAAACCCTCGGCGCCACGCGCGGCAAGATTCTTGCCAGCTTCGCGCTGCGCTCAGCCCTTATGGGTGCCGCCGCCGGTATCGTGGCCGTCGCCGCAGGCGGCATCGCCGGTTGGGCGGTGATGACCTTCGTCATGGATTCGACCTACCAGTTCGAACCCATCTCGGCGCTGGGCATCGTCTTTGGTGGCGTCATCGCCACGCTGCTGGCTGGCCTTGCCTTCGCTCTGCGCCCGCTTGGCGCGCGGCCTGCCCGCACCCTTCGGGCGCAGGACTAGACCTGCAAACCCCGCTCGTCGATGACATCGTCACTCCTCGCGTCCCATCCCGACGAGGAGACGCAGTCGAACGAGGAGGTGCGCGCCAAGGTCAGTGAAAGAACCCCGGTCCCGCGCGGCCCAGCAATTCATCCGCCAGCGCGCGGCCCAGGGCTGCACCATCCGCCACCGGCCCGCGCAATTCACCGGCGACCGAGGCTGACCCGTCCGGCCGCAAAAGTTCCCCGCGCAGCCACAGAGCGTCACCCTCGATCACCGCCAACCCGGCAATCGGCGTCTCGCAGGACCCGTCCAGCCGCGCGAGGAAACTGCGCTCCGCCGCCAGTCGCAGCCCCGTCGGCCCGTCATGGATCGCCGCTAGCAGCGCCTCCACCCGGGCATCGGCCAACCGCCGCTCGATCCCGATGGCCCCTTGGGCCACCGCCGGCAGCATCTCTTCCACATCAATCGGCCCGCGCGCGACCGCCGTCATCCCCAGCCGGTTCAACCCCGCCATCGCCAGGAACGTCGCATGCGCCACGCCCTCCTCCAGCTTGCGCATCCGGGTCTGCACATTGCCCCGGAACTCCACCAGCTGCAGGTCCGGCCGCCGCAGCGCCAGTTGCGCTCGCCGCCGCAGGGATGACGACCCCACCACCGCGCCCTGTGGCAAAGCAGACAGCGACGGCACCGTGGGCGACACGAAGGCATCGCGCACGTCTTCGCGCGGCAGATAGCAGTCCAGCAGCAGCCCCTCGGGCTGCACCGTCGGCATGTCCTTCATCGAATGGACCGCGATGTCTATCCCGCCGTCCAACAGCGCCTCTTCGATCTCGCGGGTGAACAGCCCCTTCCCGCCGATCTCGCGCAGGGCCTTGTCCTGGATCTGGTCGCCGGTCACCTTGATGACCACGATCTCGAACGCCGCCTCGGGCAGCGAAAACGCCACCCCCAGACAGCGCCGCACCTCATGCGCCTGCCACAAGGCAAGCGGAGAGCCACGGGTTCCAATCTTCAACGGACGGGCGGGGGAGGGGAGATCATCGCTCATGCCCCAAGGCATAACGCTGTCAATCAAGCCTGACAACTCTTGACAACCAACCGCCCCCGTCGGACCCATGGGGAAATGATGATGAGGCTGACATGACCAAGACAATCCTGCGGGCGCTTCAGGGCGAAGTGCTGCCCACCCCGCCAATCTGGATGATGCGTCAGGCGGGCCGCTACCTGCCAGAGTATCGCGCCACCCGCGCCCAGGCCGGTGATTTCCTCAAGCTGTGCTACAACCCCGACCTCGCCGCCGAGGTGACGCTGCAGCCGATTCGCCGCTACGGCTTTGACGCGGCCATCCTCTTTGCCGACATCCTTCTCTTGCCGCAGGCGCTTGGGCCGAAGCTCTGGTTTGAAACCGGCGAAGGCCCGCGCATGGAAACCACCACCACCATGGGCCAGGTCGCGAACCTGAAACCAGTGGAGGATATTCACGACACCCTGTCGCCGATCTATGAAACCGTCCGCATCCTGGCGCGCGAACTGCCGAAGGAAACCACGCTGATCGGTTTCGCCGGCGCCCCTTGGACCGTTGCCACCTACATGGTGGCGGGCAAAGGGTCCAAGGATCAGGCCGCCGCTCACAGCCTGAAAGATCATGACCGCGCCACCTTCCAGGCGCTGATCGACCGGATCACCGACGCCACGGTCGAATACCTGTCCGCCCAGATCGAAGCTGGGGCCGAGGTCGTCAAGCTGTTCGACAGCTGGGCCGGGTCCCTGAAAGGCCAGGACTTCAAGGATTTTGCCGAAGTCCCAGCCGCCCGCATCATCGCCGCCCTGAAGGCTCGCCATCCGGGCGTGCCGATCATCGCCTTCCCGCGCGAAGGCGGGCAGGGCTATATCGGCTTTGCCCACCGCACCGGGGCCGATTGCGTCGCCATCGACAATTCGGTCAGCCCGGAATGGGCGGCAGCGAATGTGCAGATTGACGGCTGCGTGCAAGGCAACCTCGCGCCCGAACACATGGTCACGGGCGGGCAGGCGTTGGTGGCAGCGACCCAGCATGTCGTCCGCGCCTTTTCCAAAGGTCCGCACATCTTCAACCTCGGCCATGGCATCACGCCCGAGGCCAACCCCGACAACGTGCAACTGATGATCGATACGGTGCGCGGGGGCTAAGATGGCGGGCTCGCTCTGGGTTCTGGCGACCCTGATTGCCGCCGCCGCCCAGACCGCCCGCAACACAGCACAGTCCGGCCTGACCGCGAAAATCGGCACGCTGGGGGCCACACAGGTCCGCTTCGTCTTCGGACTTCCCTTCGCGCTGGTCTTTCTGGGCCTGGTTGCGCTTGCCACGGGTGAAGGCGTGCCGGCGCTGACCGGGGTCAGCCTCGCCTACACCACGCTTGGAGCTGTGGCGCAGATCGGGGCGACGGCGCTGATGCTGGTCACGATGAAATCCCGCTCCTTCGCGGTCACCACCGCCTGGATCAAGACCGAGCCGGTGATGGTCGCCCTGATCGCCGCCGTCACCATCGGCGATGCGCTGACCCTGGCAAAGCTCTTGGCGATTGTCGTGGCCACGGCAGGGGTGGTGATCCTGTCGACCAAGTCCGAGACCACGCGCGGCATGCTGCGCGACTGGGGGCCGGCGGCCACCGGGCTGCTGGCGGGGCTGTTGTTCGGTGTGGCCGCCATCGGCTTTCGCGGCGGCATCCTGAACCTGCCTGAAGGCGGCTTCCTGATCCGCGCCTCGACCATCCTTGTGGTCAGCCTGGCGCTGCAAAGTGCGATGCTGCTGGCCTGGCTGGCAGTCTTCGACCGGCGCGCGGTGACCGCATCCTTCGGCGTCTGGCGAACCTCGCTTCTGGCGGGGTTTCTGGGGGCCTTCGCCTCGCAATTCTGGTTCATCGGCTTTTCCCTGACCACCGCCGCCAACGTCCGCACCCTGGCGCTGGTTGAGGTCATCATGGCGCTGGGCGTCTCGGCCTATGTCCTGCGCCAGCCCGTTACCCTGCGGCAGAAGATCGGCATGGCCGTGATCGTCCTTGGGGTGGGGCTTTTGCTCACGTCCCAAAGACCCGCGTAGGGTGGGTGCCAACCCACCGTCCCTTGGCCGTCAAGTGTTAAGCAATCCCTAAACCGCGCGCCTAAGCCCTTGATATGTGGTGCAGTGACCCCCTGTCCCTGCCCGGGACACCTCAGGCCACGATCTCACGCGGCACAACGAAATCCACCGTGACCCCAGCCCCGAAGGTGACATGGGTCCAGTCCTCCACATCAAACTCCACGACCAGCGTGGCCCCGGTCGGATAGCGGGCAAACTCGGCGTTTGAGGGGGGGTGGGCCACCAGCCGCGCCGCGAATTCCGCGATGCCGGGGTTGTGGCCGATCATCATCACCGTGTCGGCCTTGGCATGGCGGAGGACCGCCATCATCACGTCAGGACCGGCGTGATAGAGGGCCGGCTTGAGTTCAAGCACCGGGGTGCCGGGCAGGGCGGGGGCGATGCCGGAAAAGGTCTTCCGGGTCCTGACCGCGTCCGAGCACAGCACCTCGTCAGGGACATACCCCCGGCTGGCCAGCCATTGCCCCAGGTCCGCCGCCGCCGCCTTGCCGCGTTCGTTGAGGGGGCGGTCATGGTCCGGGGTCAGCGGATCGTCCCAGGAAGATTTCGCGTGCCGCGTCAGGATCAACCGCTTCATTTATGGAACCGCCTCATGTGATAGGCCGACTGTTCCAGCAGTCTTGCATAGGACTGCGACAGCGGGCAAGCGCGGCGAACCTGACAGCCAGCGGTCATGCAGTCTTGCCCTTCCGGTTGGTCCAGAAAGCCATGGCAAGCCGGCAGGTCATAGCCCGTTCCGGTGAGCGCGCCCGCAGGGCAGGCTGTCAGGCAGGGCGCGGGGCAGGTGTCACAGGGACGGGTGGCGGGAGGCGGCATGTCGATCGCCTCCTTCAAAGCCAGTGCGCCACGAAAGCTGACCATCAGGCCCTGTCGGGCGTGGACTAGAAGGCGGACCGGGCTGTCCCAGACTTGCCCGCTGCGCAAGGCCCAAGCGTAGAACGGATGATAGGGAGGCCCGCCGAATGGGAACAGCGCCTTCGCCCCAAGGTCACAGGCCAACCTCCCGATCACCCGCCGCGACCAGCGGTCGACCGGATCGGGGGTGCCGTCCCATTCGGGCTGCGCCGTCAGGTGCGGCCAGAATCCTGGCTCGGCGGGTCCAATCAGCAGAAGAGTCCTGGTGCCTGCAGGCAGGCCGTCCTCATCCTGTGTCAGGGTGAAGCCGCCCAGCACCTCAAGCCGGTGCTCAGCCAGCCGCGCGCTTAGCGCCGGAAGGGCAGCCGCAGCGCCCAAGCCAGCTTCATCGGTCGGTCGTCCTGCCATTCCAGCCCCACGGTCATCGCCTCATGCCCCGCTGCGGGTTGGGGCACATAGGTGCGGAAGATGCGGTCCCAGACCGACAATGAAAAGCCGTAGTTGCTGTCATGCTCATCCCGCCGCACCGAATGGTGGACTCGGTGCATGTCCGGCGTAACCAGCACCAGCCGCAGGACCCGGTCTAGCCCCAAAGGCAGCCGCAGATTGGCATGGTTGAACATCGCGGTGGCATTGAGAAGGATCTCGAACACGATCACCGCCATGGCCGAGGGACCGATCAGGTAGACCAGCCCCACTTTCAGCGCGGCAGAGGCTGCAATCTCAACCGGGTGAAATCGCAGGGCGGTGGTCACGTCGAAATCCCGGTCGGCGTGGTGGACGCGGTGGAACCGCCAGAAGAGCGGCACCTTGTGGGTGATCAGGTGCTGCAACCAGATGGCGAAGTCAAAGATCAGGACGGCAAAGAGAAGCTCAACCCAAACCGGCCAATCCAATTGGTTGAAAAGCCCTAGGTCCAGCCGCCCTGCGTCCGCCGCAGCGGCGACGGCAAGGATTGGCAGGGCAAGGGCCAACGCCCTGACAGTCAGGGTGTCGATCAGCACCAGCGCCAGGTTGGTGAACCAACGGTGGGACCGGGGCTGCACCAAGGGGCGCCTGGGGGAGAATCGTTCAAGCCCGGCCAGAACGGCAAGGACACCGAAGAAGACGCCAAGCCGAATGGCAATCTCGTTTTCCAAGGGACGTACCTTTTTGGTGGTCGCTTAACCCTAGTCACGATTTCGCCCCGGTTCCAGCGTGGCATTTCCCTTCGAGAGGGCTTCCGGTGAGACCAAAGGGCCTTTGCCCCCCCTTTACCGCCCGGCGCGCGGCTTGACCCTTGGCGCAGTGGCGCGAATCTGGCTACCGGCGCCGTGATCGGTAAAGAGTTCCAAGAGGCAGGCGTTGGGAATGCGGCCGTCAAGGATGGTCACAGCGCGGGTGCCTTTTTCGATGGCCAGAAGTGCGGTTTCAGTCTTGGGGATCATCCCACCTGAGATCACACCATCGGCAGTCATCTGGCGGATCTCTTCGGGCGTGATCTGGGTCATCACCTGGCCTTCGGCGTTCTTCACCCCCGGCACGTCGGTCAAGAGAAGCAGGCGGTCGGCCTGCAGTGCCCCGGCAATCGCCCCGGCGGCGGTATCGCCGTTGACGTTGAACGTCTCATTATCGGCCATACCGGTACCAACCGGCGCGATGACCGGGATAATGCCCGCGCCGTAAAGGTCGCGCAGGACCTGCACGTTCATCTCAACCGGGCGGCCGACGAAGCCAAGCTCGGGGTCATCGGCCTCACAGACCATAAGGTCATCATCCTTGCCCGAAATGCCCACCGCGCGGCCCCCGGCATCCATGATCGCCTGCACGATCCGCTTGTTCACAAGGCCCGACAGGATCATCTCAACCACCTGCACAGTGGCCTTGTCGGTGACCCGCTTGCCTCGGACGAACTCGGACTTGATGCCCAGTTTGCCCAGCATGTCGTTGATCATCGGCCCGCCGCCGTGAACGACAACCGGGTTCACGCCCACCTGCCGCATCAGGACGATATCGCGGGCGAATTCAGCCATCGCGGCGTCATCACCCATGGCATTGCCACCGAACTTGACCACCACCACCGCGCCGGTAAAGCGCTGAAGGTAGGGCAGGGCCTCGGACAGCATCTTGGCGGTGTTGAGGGCGTCTTGCATGGTCAGGGTCTGCTGTTTCATGGCGGGGCCTTCCCGGTGTGTCGGGCGTTCGTTTAGCGCAGTCGGGCGGTTAGGGGTAGTCTTCGTAGACCTTGGCAAGCGTTTTGCCAAAGGCGTTCTCAAACGCGTCGTCTACGGTCAGGCCTGTTCCCAACAGGCGATAGAACGCGCCAATCGGTTTCAGCCCGGTCTCACGCGTCAGGTCATCGGTCACCAGAAAGCCGGTACGGCCGATGCCTTCAGGGTCTTCCAGGCTGGACAGGTAGTATTCCATCCGCCGCGGGTGGGTAACGCCTTCATTCCGAAGCTTCTCAATTGACGTTTTCCGGCCAAGCGGTGTGACCACCCCGTCCACTTCGCGCTGGAGGAGCTGCATGGTGCCTACGATCAGCCACATCGGCCCGTTGCGGCGGTAATATGCGTCGTCTGAGCCGGTAGCGGGGTCGCCGGTCAGCTGGGTGATCATCTCCATCGCCAGCATCCGGCCAAGCTGGTTGCGCAGATCCCGCGCGTTGAATCCGCCGCGGTAGACCGAGCTCGGGCGGTGGCAGAACAGGATCACGCCCGGCAGATGGGTGGATGCGATGCCATCATTCGGCGCATCCTGGCACAGGCGTTTGGCAAAGCGGCGGACCGAGGCGGCCGGGCTTTCAGTCAAGGGCGCGGCCCGATCCGCAATCTCATCGGCGTTTGATCCGATCACGATGTCGACCGGCGCTGCAAGCTCAACTTCGAACAGGGTCTCGATCTTCGTCAGGGCAGCACTTGCTTCCATCAGAAGGTCGGTGCGCAGATCGTTGTCGGGGACGCCTGCCACCTCGATCCGCAGACGCCGGCCGAAGGCGGGCCAGTGCCGCGACAGGCTTGCGGTGGCAAGGCCAAGCTCACGGCAGAAGACGAGGGATGTGAACGCATCAAGCTGCCGCTCCGCGACGGCACCCTTTTCCGCCTCATACGCGGCAAGGGCACTGCGGGTGGCGGGGCCGATCTTGCCGTCGGCCGGGCCGGGGGTGAAGCCGAGGGCATTGAGTTGTTCTTGCAGGCAGGTGGTGCCTTCGCTGGCACTGACAGGTTGTGCGGCGGCGAGGGCCAAGAACAGCGCTGTCAGGGGGCGGAGGGCTGGGGTCATCGAAAACTCCACACTCTGGACGGCCGCGACGCAAGCTTGGCTGCAACGGAAACTCTACGGCGCTGTGCTGGAGTTGCATTGGCAACCACGCGGGTGGGCCCGACTTGTCTTTCCCGACCAGAAGCGTAGGATTTGGGCCACAGGAGAATGCGCATGTCCGAACAGAAGACCATCGTCCTGACCGGGGCCAGCCGCGGGATCGGCCATGCCACGGTCAAGCGCTTTTCGGCGGAAGGCTGGCGGGTGCTGACCTGCTCACGCCAGCCGTTTGATCCGCGCTGTCCCTGGCCGGGGGGAGAGGACAACCACATCCAGCTGGATCTGGCCGATCCGAACAAGACCATCGCCGCGATCGAGACGATCAAGGCCAAGGTTGGCGGGCGAATCCACGCGCTAGTGAATAACGCGGGGATCAGTCCGAAGGGGCCGGGTGGAGCGCGGCTGAGCACGCTTGACACCGATCTGCGCACCTGGGGGCATGTGTTTCACGTCAACTTCTTCGCCCCGGTCATTCTGGCGCGGGGGCTGCGGGATGAGTTGGCGGCGACAAAGGGGGCGATCGTCAATGTCACCTCAATCGCCGGGGTGAAGGTGCATCCGTTTGCCGGGGCGGCTTATGCCACGTCAAAGGCAGCGCTGGCGGCGCTGACGCGGGAGATGGCGCATGACTTCGGACCCTTGGGCGTGCGCGTCAACGCGATTGCCCCGGGTGAGGTGGAAACGGCAATTCTGTCGCCCGGGACCGACAAGATTGTGGAGAAGCTACCGCTGCAGCGGTTGGGCCAACCCCGCGAAGTGGCGGATGTGATTTGGTTTTTGTGTTCCGAGCAGTCCAGCTACATCTCGGGCGCCGAGATCGAGGTCAACGGCGCCCAGCATGTGTAGGGGTCAGTTCAGTTTTTCAAAGCTGATCGTGACATCGCCCACATCGACGCCAAAGCGCTGCATATAGGCGCGGTTGAGCAGGCGGTCGTCGGACAGTAGCCACATCCAGTCATCGAAGGTCACGCGGACGGTGTCTGCAGTGCCATCGGCGGCGGGGACTGGCAGATCAATGGTGTAGCGCCAGTTGAACCGGTCGCCATCCTCCTGGCCCACAGCCTCACCTATCACGCCGGGCGCGGTGCCACGCCAACTGTCCGGGCCGGTCTTGACCAGTGTCCAGACGCGCTGTTCGGTGGAGCCGTCCTCATACACGAAATCTTCGACCAGTTTCAGGCGTTCGCCGTTCCAGTCGCCCTTGATCGTCACGTCAAAGCGGCGGCGGACGGTGCCGAAGATGTCCTGAAACTGGCCTTTGGCGACGAGGGTGCCGGCAAAGAACTCTTCCAGGTTCAGCTGGCGGTCGCTGAGCGCGGGGTCCTTGAAGGACGGCTTGCCGGTGCAGGCGCCAAGCAGGGCGAGGGCTGACAGGGCAAGGGCAGAGGCGGTGAACTTGCGCATGGCGATTTCCTTTGTGAGTGATACGCAGGCCGGGCGCATCTGGATGACCGGACGGGCACAAGAACCGGGCTGCGGGCTTTGCCTTGGGCGCGCTGCTTTGGCATAAGGGGGCTCACGTTTGCCCCAGGTGCCCCGATGCTTGACGACGCCGACATTCACCCGCTGTTTCAGGGCGCACCCAGAAGCCTGGAGTTTCGCAAGCTGCGCAAACGCCTGGTCGCCCAGGTGCGCGAGGCGATCGAGACCTACGGCATGGCCAGGCCCGGAGAGCGGTGGCTGGTCTGTCTGTCGGGCGGCAAGGATAGCTACACCCTGCTAGCGATCCTGCATGAGCTGAAATGGCGCGGCCTTTTGCCGGTGGAGTTGCTGGCCTGCAACTTGGATCAGGGCCAGCCCGGCTTTCCGGCGACAGTGCTCCCAGACTTCTTGACCCGGATGGGCGTGCCACACCGGATTGAGTACCAAGACACCTACTCCATCGTGATGGACAAGGTCCCGCAGGGCAAAACCTATTGCAGCCTGTGTTCACGGCTGCGGCGCGGCAATCTTTACCGCATCGCGCGCGAGGAGGGGTGTTCGACGGTGATCCTTGGTCATCACCGCGATGATATTCTTGAAACCTTCTTCATGAACCTTTTTTTCGGCGGGCGTCTGGCAAGCATGCCGCCGCGCTTGTTGAACGAAGAGGGTGACCTTTACCTGGCCCGCCCGCTGGCCTTTGTGGCCGAGGCGGATTGCGATAGCTTTGCCCGCGCCATGGCCTATCCGATCATCCCGTGTGACCTGTGCGGCAGTCAGGAAGGATTGCAGCGGATGCAGGTGAAGCGGATTCTGGACGGGTGGGAGGCGCAGACGCCCGGCCGCCGCCAGATCATGTTTCGCGCCTTGATGAACGTGAAGCCATCGCATCTGGCCGATCCGGCGCTGTTCGACTTTGCCGGGGTGTGTGCAGCGAACGCTCTGGCAGATCAAGACAATTGTCTGCAACTTTCAGCAGAGCGTTAAGGAACTGATCAGGAACATTCTCCTAGTTTGACCGCATCCGGGCCAAGGGGCCTTTCAGATGCGGGGTGCGGGAATGCGACCTGGTGTTCATTGGCTGGCAGGGCTTCGGGCGATTGGGCTTGAACGCCGGCCCGAACTTCTGGTGTTCCTGCCTGCGCTGGCCCTTGGGGTGCTTTGGGCTGGCGGGGAACCGGCACTGCTTGTCTTGGCCATCGGGCTGCCCTTGTTGCTGGTAATGCTGCGGTGGCTGTTGCCCTCGCCGGTGTCTGTGCCTGTGTCGGATCAGGTGATTGACCGTCTTGACGCCGCTTTGCGTGACAAATCGCAGGGTAACCGTCAGACAGGATGCTTTGTGCTGCAGTTCGATGACACCTCATGGCTGTGCGACCGGCACGGCCGTACCCGGCAATCCGAGATTCTGGCAGCTTGTGTGGCGCGCATTCGTGGCGCGATGCGACCTGGCGACATGCTCTTTCCACTGGAAGATGGGGGTTTGGTGGTGGCTCTGGCCCCTACGCAGCGCCTTGACCTTGAAGTCATGGTGCGCATTGCCGGGCGGCTGCAACTGGTGGTGCAACAGCCAATGCTGCTGGGCGACGGATCGGCCCAAGTGACTTGCTGCATCGGGTTTTGCCATGCGCGGCAAGTGGCAGACACTGGCGGCCGCTTCCTGCTTGAGGCAGCACAGGTCGCGGTCGATGAAGCGATGCGCTACGGGCCGGGGGCGATCCGGGCCTATTCTGCCGATCTGGCGAAAGCACGGGCGCAGCGCGACTGCTTGCGCGACGGTTTTGCAGCAGCCGTGGCCGAAGGCCAGGTCCGGGCTCATTTCCAGCCACAGCTCTCCACTGACAGCGGCGAGGTTTCCGGGGTTGAGGTTCTGGCCCGCTGGCATCATCCCGAACAGGGCTGCCTGCCGCCGGGCCAGTTCTTACCAGCGCTGGAAGGCACCGATCTGATGGCACTCCTAGCGCGCGAGATGCTGGGCCAGGCGCTGGAGGCGCTTGCCGCCTGGGACCGTGCCGGTCTGCGCGTGCCGCAAGTCGCCGTGAACTTCGCCGCTGAAGAACTGCGGGACCCCCAACTGCCCGAGCGGCTGACCTGGGCGCTGGACCGACATGATCTTGCGCCCTCTCGTCTGACGGTCGAAGTGCTTGAATCCGTCGTCGCGGGCGAGGGTGATGACATTGTCACCCGCAACATCGCCCGAATCGCCCAGCTTGGCTGCGGTGTCGATCTGGACGACTTCGGGACGGGCAATGCATCGATCACCTCGATCCGACGCTTCGCCCTGCAGCGCCTAAAGATCGACCGCAGCTTCGTGCGCGATATCGACACGGATCGTGGACAGCAAAAGCTGGTGACTGCCATTCTGTCGCTGGCCGAGAAACTGGGCCTTGAAACGCTCGCCGAAGGCGTCGAGACGCGCGGCGAACATGCGATGCTGGCGCAACTCGGTTGTGGTCATGTGCAAGGCTACGTGATCGCCCGCCCCATGCCTTTCGAAGACATGGCGCCCTGGCTGATCCGACATCGGGAAACGCTGGCCACGGCCCTTTGTATCGACATGCGGGCACGGTAGCTGCCAGTGTGGCGGCATCTGGCACGGGTTCAGGGCGTGGTGTGTGGCGTTTGCAGAGCGGCTTGCGCCCAGTCGGCCGCTTCGGCCGATAGTAGCGTGGAGCTGAACAAGCAATGATTTGACAGCCGATGCTGTGCGCGACCGGGTGAAAGCGCTTGACCTTTGCCCAGCCCTGTCGTTGAAGCACCGCTGATCACTGGTGATCGGCATGGTGGTTGATCGATGGAAGAACAGAACAACAAGAACCTCATTCTGGCGATGGTGCTGAGCGCGGCAGTGATGATCGTTTGGTTCGTCCTGTTCCCGCCGCCCGAACCGGTTCCCAATCTGACGACCCCCGCCGGAACCGAGGCTGTTGCGCCCTTGGCACCCACCGCCGACCCCGCCGTCGACGCCCAGGCTGGTGCCGCGCAGTCCGGCGCTGCCCCGGCCGTGCCGGAAGCGCCGCGTCTGACAATCGACACGCCCAAGCTCTCCGGCTCGCTTTCGCTGCTGGGCGGGCGGATTGATGACCTTTCACTGAAAGGCTACCGCGAGACGCTGGAGCCCGGGGCTGACACGGTCCATGTCCTGTCACCTGTCGGCGAAGATCTGGCCTATTACTCGGTATTCGGCTGGCTGCCGGGCTCGGGCCTTGCGGCCGGCGACGTGCCAGATGCAATGACTCAGTGGCAGATCGCCGGGGGAGAAACTCTGGCACCGGGAGCGCCGGTCACCTTGCGTTGGAACAACGGCAAGGGGCTGACCTTCCTGCGCGAAATCGCGGTCGACGAAGACTTCATGTTCACGGTGACCGACCGTGTGGAGAATGTCTCGGCCGGGACAGTGACGCTGCAGCCTTACGGGATCATTGCGCGCCATGGTCTGCCGCAATTGCAGAACATTTTCGTGGTGCATGAGGGCGCCATCCAGCGCAACGATGGCGAGTTGCTGGAAACCGACTATGCCGACATCACAGAACTTGAGGTGGACCCGGCCGAGGGCTTGCCGGCGCAGGTGACGCAGTCGGAAGTGGATGGCTGGATCGGGTTTACAGACCATTACTGGATGACGACTCTGATCCCCGAGCAGGGAAAACCTTACAAATCGGTGCTGAAGTATGTGCCGAACGCCGGGATCTATCAGGCCGAGGTTCGCCCGCCAGCCGTGAGCCTTGCCGCCGGGGCAAGCAGCACCTCGACCCTGCGTTTTTTCGCAGGGGCGAAGGAATGGGCCACGATCCGCGCTTATGAAACCGAAGCCGGAATACCGGGCTTCCTCGATTCCATCGATTGGGGCTGGTTCTACTTTCTGACGAAGCCGATCTTTGCCGTGCTGCACTGGCTGAACGCGCTGATCGGCAACATGGGTCTGGCGATCATTGCGCTGACCTTCGTGCTGAAGATCATCGTGCTGCCTCTTGCTTACAAATCCTATGTCTCGATGGCTCGGATGAAGGAACTCCAGCCCGAGATGGAGGCGCTGAAAGAGCGCTGCGGCGACGACAAGCAGAAGATGCAGCGCGAGATGATGCAGCTGTACAAGGACAAGAAGGTAAACCCGGCCGCGGGCTGCTTGCCGATTCTGATCCAGATTCCGATCTTCTTCGCGCTGTACAAGGTGATTTTCGTCACCATCGAACTCCGCCATGCGCCGTTCTTTGGCTGGCTGAATGACCTGTCGGCGCCGGATACGTCATCGATCTTCAACGCTTTCGGGCTGCTGCCGTGGGATGCACCGCTGCCTGGGTCGCTGTTGCATCTGATCTTCATCGGGGTTCTGCCGATCCTTCTGGGCATCACGATGTGGCTGCAGCAGAAGTTGAACCCGGCACCTGCTGACCCGGTTCAACAGCAGATCTTTGCCTGGATGCCGTGGGTCTTCATGTTCATGCTGGGCGGCTTTGCCAGCGGGCTGGTGGTGTACTGGATCACCAACAACACCATCACCTTTGCCCAGCAGTACATCATCATGCGCAGCCATGGGCACAAGCCGGACCTGTTTGGCAACATTAAGTCAGGCTTCAAGAAAAAGCCGCCAGAGCCGGTTTCGGACAAGTCGAAGGCCAAGAAGAAGTGACGGATCTCAGCATCGGGAGCGTGGCACATCTTGTCCGCCACCCGATCAAGTCCGCCGGATATGAAGCGGTGGACTCTGTCACTCTGACCGCCGGTGCGGCGTTTCCTTTTGACTGGGTCTGGGCTGTGGCCCATGCGGCGGCGCGTCTGCCGGACCCGCTGGCCTGGGCCTCAAAGCTGCAGTTTCTGCGCGGCTGGGGATCGGCTGATCTTATGGCGGTGTCCTGCACATCCGACCCGAAGGAGGGTCAGGTCACGTTGTCGCACCCGCGCCGCCCGACTGAGAGCTTTCGCCCAGACGACGCGGCCGATGCCGTGCGGCTGATCGATTGGCTACGTCCCTTGTGGCCGGAGAACCGGCCGGAGCCCGCACGTGTGATCCGGGTGCCGGGACAGGCGCTGACCGATCAGGATCAACCCTTGGTGTCGATCAATAGCCTGACCTCGCTGGCGGAGCTTTCGGCGCGCATTGGGCAGGACCTGTCGGTCCACCGCTGGCGGGGGAACATCTGGGTGGACGGCTGGGCGCCTTGGGCGGAGCTGGGTCTGATCGGGCGGGAAATCACCATCGGCACTGTCCGGCTGCGGGTGGAAGAGCCTATCGGCCGCTGCCGCGCGACGGGCGCAAATCCGGCGACCGGGCTTTTTGATGCTGATACGATGGCGGTGTTGGAAGCGGGCTATGGCCATACCGATTTTGGCGTCTTCGCGCGGGTGCTTGCTGGCGGCGACGTGGTCCTTGGTAATGAGGTGCGCGCATGAGCATGGTATTCACCCTGGCCCCCGATCCTGAACTTGAGGCACGGGAAACCGGACGCCTGTTGTTCGCCGGGCCGGTCACTTTCGTCAAAGGCGTGGTGGCGATGTCTGGCCTGCCCCCCGCTGACAGGATCGAAGTTTGCTTTGCCGGCCGGTCAAATGTTGGCAAATCCAGCCTGATCAATGCGCTGACTGGCCGCAAAACCCTGGCCCGCGCGTCGAATACTCCCGGACGGACGCAAGAGATCAACTATTTCGCCTTGGGCGAAGCGCGCTATCTCGTCGACCTTCCCGGCTATGGCTATGCCGAGGCGCCTGTGGCGATTGTCGCGAAGTGGCAGGCGCTCTTGAAGCAGTACCTGGCTGGCCGCCAGACCCTACGCCGGGCTTTCGTGCTGATCGACGCACGGCATGGGGTCAAGGACGTGGACGAAGAGATCCTGAAACTTCTGGATCGGTCCGCCGTGACCTTTCAGGCCGTGCTGACGAAGGTGGACAAGATCAACCGGGCAGACCGCGAAGCTGTGATTGAGCAGGTCAAGGGCGCCTTGGCCAAGCACCCCGCCGCCTATCCGGAGCTCGTTGTTACCAGCTCTGAAAAGGGCGAGGGGATCGAAACCCTGCGTGCGATCATCGCCACACTGGTTTAGTCGTTAAAGCTTGGCGTCGTGCTCTGGGTCCGCCCCCGGGACCGGGTCATAGCCATGGCCACCCCATGGGTGGCAGCGACACAACCGATGTGCGGTCAGATAGCCGCCTTTCACGGCGCCGTGCCGTTCAAGCGCCTCAAGCGCGTAGGCGGAACAGGTTGGCTGAAAGCGGCAGCCATGGCCAACCCACGGCGACAGGATCAGACGATACGCCCTGACCGGCAAGGCAAGGACATGGGCCAAGGGGGTCATGGCTTTGGGCGATGAATGCTGCGCAAAGCTTGGGCCAAATCTGCGGCAAGCTCACTGTATAGCCGAGTGACTGTAGCCTCAGGCCGGGCGACGAGGACGTAATCCCAGCCGGGTTGAGCGAACCCGGGCAGCCCTTCCCGTGCCAGCGCCCGCAGGCGGCGTTTGGCGCGGTTGCGGAGGACCGCATTGCCGATCTTCTTTGAAGCAGTAAAGCCGATGCGGACGGTATCTGTGCCGTCCGCCCGGTCGCGTGCCTGCAAAAGGAACCCGCCCGTGCCTTGCCGCCGGGCCGAAGCGGCCTTCAGAAAATCGGCGCGTTTGCGCATCACGCAAAGGGAAACCGCCGGAGAGGCGGCGGGCGCTCTGGCATTGCTGCCTTGGCCCTGGCTCTCCGGCGGTGTCATGTCACGACCCCAAACCCCCTAAGGGGCAAAATCAGGCGGTAAGCTTGTGGCGGCCCTTGGCGCGGCGGGCTGCCAGCACAAGACGGCCATTCTTGGTGGCCATGCGCGAACGGAACCCGTGGCGGCGCTTGCGAACCAGGTTCGACGGTTGAAAGGTGCGCTTCATCGCGGCTCTCCATCAGACGGTGCCCGAACCTCAGACGGATTCGACACCAGTAAACTTGAAGCCCGGTCTTTACGGGCGGTCGGCACCCAAGTCAACGCAGGCAACGCGTTTTCCTGCAACATTTCGCTGGAACCAACGGGGATATGTTTCAATCGCTGACTGATCCCCGCCAAATGCATCAATGCGGCGTGAGGGGCCTGTCAATCAGACCCTGCCTGCGCCATCTTTGGCCTCCATGCAAGAAAAGAGCCAACTCATGCCGGCCCCAGACGCCCCGAATGCTGGCACCAGGCCCGGCTGGCTGCGCAAGCTGCCGATTCTGTTGATTCTTGCAACGGCGGTGCTGGGCGCCGTTCTGTTGCGCGGCCAGCTGAGCTTTGAGGCCCTTGCCCACCACCGTGAGGCGCTGATCGCCTATCGCGACGCGCATTACGGGCTGGCCGTTCTGGGCTTCATCGCGATCTACATCGGAATTGTCGCGCTCAGCCTGCCGGGTGGGACAGTATCGACCCTGACTGGCGGGTTCCTGTTCGGTCTGTTTCCGGGCGTGTTGTTCAACGTGATCGGCGCGGGGACCGGGGCCATGCTGGTGTTCCTTGCCGCGCGATCGGGCTTTGGCGCCAGCGTCTCGGCCCGGATTGCGGCGGCGGGCGGCATTGCCGCGCGGTTGCAGATGGGCCTTCGCGAAAACGAATGGTCGGTCCTGTTCCTGATGCGGATCGTGCCTGCAGTGCCGTTCGTGCTGGCCAACCTGATCCCGGCCTTTGTCGGCACCAGCCTGTTTCGGTTTACCGTCTCAACCTTCCTTGGCATCATACCGGGTGCGCTGGTCTTTACCTCGGTCGGGTCGGGTCTGGGTGAGGTTTTCGCCCGGGGCGAGACGCCTGACCTGGGCATTCTTTTCACCCCCGCTGTCCTCGGCCCGATCCTGGGGCTTGCGGCCTTGGCAGCGTTGCCCATGGTGCTGCGGCTGTTCAAAAGGGCGCGCTGAGATGACTTTGATCGAGACGGATATCTGCGTGATTGGTGCAGGGTCGGGCGGGCTTTCGGTAGCGGCAGGCGCGGTGCAGATGGGTGCCCGTGTGGTGCTTATCGAAGCGGGAGAAATGGGCGGCGACTGCCTGAATGCAGGCTGTGTGCCGTCAAAAGCCCTGATCGCCGCAGCCAAGGCTACCGAGGCGCAGCGCCGGGGGTTTCGTGGCGTCGCGTCGGTTGACCCGCAGGTGGACTTTGCTGCCGTGAAAGACCACGTCGCTGCCGTGATCGCCCAGATCGCGCCGGTCGATAGCCAAGAACGGTTTGAGGGGCTGGGCTGCACCGTCATCCGCGCTTTCGCCCGCTTTACCGGCCCAGCAGAGGTTGAGGCCGGCGGCCAGCGCATCCGCGCCCGGCGGTTCGTGATCGCCACCGGATCGCGCCCCTTCGTGCCGCCAATTCCAGGGGTTGAGACGACGCCCTACATGACGAATGAGACGATCTTCGCCCTGCGTGAACGGCCCGGACATCTGGTTGTCATCGGGGGCGGGCCGATTGGTGTTGAAATGGCGCAAGCGCATCGCCGACTGGGCTGCGAGGTGACGGTGATCGAGGGCAGCAAGGTATTGGGCCGCGAAGACCCTGAGCTTGCCGCCGTGGTGACTGATGCGCTGCGCAGTGAAGGCACCCGTCTGATCGAAGGCCAGCCTGTCGTGCGCCTGTCTGGCACCGATGGCGCGGTCGAGGTAGTGCTGGGCGATGGCACGAGCGTGACCGGCACGCATATCCTGATGGCCGTGGGCCGCAAGGTGGTTCTGGACGGCATGAACCTTGATGCGGCCGGTATAGCGTTCACCCCAAAAGGTGTGACGGTGGATGCCCGCTTGCGCAGCACAAACCGCCGCGTTTTTGCGATTGGTGATGCGGCAGGCGGCCTGCAGTTCACCCATGTTGCAGGCTGGCACGCGGGCATCGTGATCCGTCAGGCCGTTCTGGGCCTGCCCGCCAAGGCCGACCCCCGCGCCGTGCCCCGCGCCACGTTTACGGAGCCCGAACTTGCCCATGTCGGCTTGACCGAGGCGGAGGCGCGCAAACTGCACGGCGACAAGCTGACCGTGATCCGGGCTGATCTGCACCACAACGACCGCGCTATTGCCGAGGGCAAGGACAAGGGATTTGCCAAGGTGATGATCGTGAAGGGGCGTCCCGTTGGCGCCTCGATCGTCGGCGCGCAGGCGGGTGAACTGATCGGGCTATGGTCGATGGCAATTTCCGCCCGTCTGAAGATGTCGGCGGTGGCGGGGATGATCGCCCCATACCCGACGCTGGGCGAGGTTTCGAAACGTGCCGCAGGTGCCTATTTTTCCCCGCAACTCTTTGCTAATCCTTGGCTGAAGCGGTTCGTGCGGCTGGTGCAACGCATCATCCCTTGAACCATGGCAAGGAAGGGTCGCGACAGGTGAGACGGCAAGGCTTCCTGAACACCCTTTCCGGGCGCTTCCTGATCCTGACCGTGATCTTCGTCATGCTGGCCGAGATCCTGATCTTCGTGCCGTCCATCGCCCGCTATCGGGCGGATTACCTTCTGACCCGGCTGAAGCAGGCGCAGATCGCCGCCCTGACCCAGCTGGCCACAGAAGACATCATCATGCCCGAGCTTGAGGCCGAACTACTGGCCAATGCCGAGGTCTACAACGTCGTCCTGCGCCGGGATGAAGTACGGCAGCTGGTCCTGTCGTCACCCGTACCAGCCGAAATTCATGACAGTTTCGACCTGCGCATGGCTGGCCCGTGGGAGCTGATCCGCGACGCGTTTGCCGTTCTGGCCGACCCTGAGAATCGGATCATAAGGGTGATCGGGTCGCCGGTGCAGGATGCGGGCACGTTGATCGAAGTGACCATGCAGACCAAACCCTTGCGGGATGCGATGGTCGACTATGGCTTGCGAATTCTGGTGCTGTCGGCGCTGATTTCGGTAGTCACGGCGCTTTTGCTGTTTCTGGCGGTGCAGCGGCTTCTGGTCCTGCCGATCCGCCGCGTTGTCCAGCATATGCAGGCCTATGCTGAAGCGCCCGAGGATGCTCGCCGGGTGATCGAGCCGAATGCCGATGTGACCGAACTGCGCGCCGCCGAAGAAGCGCTGCAGTCTATGCAGATGCAGCTGACCGGCGCCTTGCGGCAAAAGGAACGGCTGGCGCAGCTGGGTGGAGCCGTCGCCAAGATCAGCCACGACCTGCGCAACATCCTGACCACGGCACAGCTTTTCGCTGACCGGATCGAAGGCAGCGCTGACCCTGCCGTGGCACGATCCGTGCCGAAGCTGGTGGCGTCCATCAGCCGCGCTGTATCCCTTTGCGAGGCTACTCTGACCTTTGGCAAAGCCGAAGAGCCTCCGCCGCAACTGCGCCGCCTGAACTTGGCCCAGCTGACCGCTGAGGTTGCCGAGGCCGAGGGGTTGGGGCCCGACACCGGCATCACCTTCCTGATCGACGTGCCACCCGGCCTGACGATCCGCGCTGACGGCGAACAACTGCACCGGGTTCTGTCGAACCTGATCCGAAATGCCCGTCAGGCTATCGAAGCCACCGGCCAGCCCGGCACCATCGAAATCTCGGCAGGCGAGGATGAGGCCGCTTGGTGGATCCGCATTGGCGATACCGGCCCGGGACTTCCGCCGAAGGCACGGGAACACCTGTTCTCGGCCTTTCAGGGTGGCGCGCGCAAAGGTGGCACGGGTCTTGGCCTTGCCATTGCCGCAGAACTGGTGCGCGGTCACGGCGGAAGGCTCGACCTTGTGCGCAGCGATAGCGACGGGACGGAATTCACCATTCATCTCCCGAAAGAGACGACAAGCACCGACGCTTGATTTGGCCCTTGCATTGGCCCGGCGTCGAGGCTACATCGCCCGACATTGCGGACCCGTAGCTCAGCTGGATAGAGCATCAGACTACGAATCTGAGGGTCGGGCGTTCGAATCGCTCCGGGTCCGCCAGTTAAATGAAGACCCTGGGCTTGATCGCTCGGGCTTTTTTTTGGCTACCACCGGGCTACCACAGACCGCAGTCTTGCTAGCCAGCCCATAGGAATGCTGGCTGAGTCGCTGAGAGCACAGTCATGGGGCTGGTCACCCTTCCAGAGCGGCAGGAAAGGGCTGAGAGCGGAACTTCAACACCAAAATTGCTACATACGACTGTGGATGGTGGATTTAGAGTGATGCAGCAGGGCCTAGCACAAAGATGATATTCGTATCGGTCTCTTGGCTCCTGCGATGTGTTTACCCGCCCTCAGATTCGCCTAATGCATTTTCGGCGGCGTCTACGTACGGTATGAAGTCACCCCTAAATTTTCGCAAGAAAATCAAACCGTAAAAGATGTCTGGCGGAGGGATTGGCGCGGTATCCGAGCTTCTCCATCTTTAGGACACTGATGCTGCTTAGATGGCATCCGACTTGTGTGCCTTTGGCGGGTCTAAACCCCGCGCTCGTGCAGCAGGTCCTCAGCGTGGTGCAGTGACAGCGGGAACAGGGTCTGGCGCATCTCGGCCAGACGGATGTTCTCATGGCTCTTCTTGAAGTAGCGGAGAACGGAGAGTTGGGTCATCCCGGCAGGCTATTAGGGCACCCTTCCTCATCATGGCCAGCGAAGTTCCTCTGACAACACCGGTCGCAGCGAAACCTGGAGGGACCTCGCGTCCGGCGCTGGTGTGGGCTGAAGGTTCTTCTGGAAGTGGCAGGTACGCCGGAACTCGGTTGGAGTTGACGGTACCTTAAGCAGTTTTCGCCAGAAAGGGCTCCATAGCCGCAAGCGGAATGAGCCAGAGCACCGATGGTCTTTGCTGGAAAACGCCCTCACTCGATCCTCGGGCACCCGTCTCGCCGCGGCAGGCTCGGTATTTTGCCCGGTCTTCAAGCGACGGCCCAAGGCGCCCCGTGCAGCCTGGCAGTCAAAGAGGATGCACTCTGGGCAGACCGATCGGGAAGGCCGACCCGGATTTTTGGGCGGCCGGATGAAGACAGCATCGGTCCGACCGGTGTCTTTTCGGTCATCGGGGGCTAAGCAATGTCGACGACGTTCGAAGTCATCTTTATCGGCACCCTCACCAAGATCGATACGACCCAGGGCAACGAGACGGTCGAGAATGCTGCGGGCATCCTTGGCACCTACGGGTCGTCCGCTGCGCCACTCAGCGGTCAGGTCCGCACGCTTTCTTCAAACTCCTTGAGCGAAGACGACAACACCACCTATGACCTTGATAACGGTGGCGGATATGACTCGTTTCGGATCAACGGCGGGGCCACGCAGAATTTCGATGCCTCGGCGATTTACAACGCAACGATCACTTATGTCGACGGGACGACGGCCAACATCACGGCGGTGGTGTTTCAGGATGTGAACGGCAACACATACCTGGCCCCCGAAGAGATCGCCAATACCGACCAGACAGCGCTGACGGCCAAACCGATCCAGGCGCTGACCTTGAACAGCGTGTCGTCCAACACCGGCGACATGCTTGCAAGCCGGGTGGCTGGGGACTTCATCTCCTCGGTCGATGGCACCGCTGGCGCCGACACGATGAATGTCGGCTACACGGACGCGCAGGGCGACAAGATCACGACCGGCAACGACTTTGTCCTGGCAGGGGCCGGGAACGATTCCGTGTCGGCCGGGGATGGGCGCGACACGGTCTTTGGCGGGGACGGCAATGACACCGTCACCGGCGGCAATGGCGACGATTCCGTCGATGGCGGAGTCGGGGATGACCGGATCGGCGACTGGAGCACGGAAGGCGGCAACGACACCTTCCGCGGCGGGGCGGGCAATGATCAGATCATCGGCGGCGGCGACAACGACCTGATCTACGGCGACGAAGGCAACGACACCATCTCGGGCGGGGCAGGCAACGACAGCTCATATGGCGGTGCTGGCAACGACACTGCCTTCATCACCGAAGATCACAACAGCGATCTTTATGATCTGGGCGAGACGACTGGTGACTGGGACATTCTGGCGTTCGGCAACTATCTTGGAACCAACGGCGTCAACGTTACGTTCACCGGGAACGACGCCGGAAACTACAGCTATCCTGGGGGTGCGACCGGCACCTTCACCGGGGTCGAGCAGATCAACACCACAGTCTATGCCGACACGATCAACGCCGGGTCCGACACTGACGGTGTGATGGTCTACAGCGGCGGCGGTGCCGACAGCATTATCGGGGGGACGGGTAACGATTCCCTCTTTGGCGATGCGGGCAATGACAGCATCAGCGGGGGCGACGGCGCCGATTATCTTGAAGGCGGCGACGGCAATGATGTCGTCTACTTCGGCACCGGGAACAACACGGTCTATGGCGGGGCCGGGGATGACTACATCGACGATGTGGGCGGCGGCTATGTGCAGGGCAACAACTCTATCGACGCAGGCAGCGGCAATGACACTGTCTGGTACGGTGAAGGCAACAGCACGGTCTATGGTGGCTCTGGCAGCGACTACATCGATGACCACGGCGGTGGCGCGCTTACAGGCGCAAGCCTTTTGTACGGTGGTGATGGTTCTGACACGGTCTATGGGACCCAGGGCAATGACTCTGTCTATGGCGACGCAGGAAGCGACCAGCTGTCCGGTGAGGGCGGCAACGACCTTCTTCTGGGTGGCGGTGAAAATGACAGCCTGTTTGGCGGCGACGGCAACGACACCCTGGACGGTGGACAGGGGGCTGACAGTGTCGACGGCGGGGCAGGCAACGATGCCATCGACCTGACCACGGCCGATTTTGCCAATGACCTGGCCTTTGGCGGGGCGGGCAACGATACCCTCACCTCGCGTATCGATCTGGATGGCGGCAACGACACGCTGTTCGGGGGCGATGGGCGCGATACCTTTGTGGCAGGCGCAGGCGATAGCGTGGTCGGCGGCGAGGGCGGCGACGATTTCGACACGCTCGATCTGTCCACGGTCCCGATCGCCGGCACGCTTACCCTGACCGGCAATGGCATGGGCACGGCGACAGGCGGCGGCGGCACGCTCAACTTTACCGAAATCGAGGCGATCACCGGGACCGCCAGCGCCGACACGGTGTTCGGCGGGGCCGACAACACTGGCATGACCTATGCCATGGGGGGCGGCAACGATGTCGTCACCGGCGGCGGCGGAGCCGACAGCGTGGACGGCGGCAGCGGCGACGACAGAATCTCTGCAGGGGCGGGCAACGACACTGTCCGGGGTGGCGACGGGGCCGACACGCTGGATGGCGGCCTTGGCAATGACAGCCTGACCGGCGGCGCCGCCTCTGACAGCCTTTCGGGCGGTGATGGCAACGACAGCCTGCTTGGCGAAGACGGGTCTGACCAGTTGTTTGGCGGCGCGGGAGATGACCAGCTGTTTGGCGGGGCGCTGATAGACAACCTGACCGGCGGCATCGGCAATGACCAGATGTTCGGGGGCGACTTCTCGGACGCTTTCTACATCGGCGCGAACGAAGGCAATGACACCATTGCCGGCGGCGAGACCGGCCATGATTTTGACACCGTCGTGTTCACCGGCGCGGGTGGGGTGTCGGTCACCTTCACGGGTGCCGAGGCGGGTACCTACAGTCACAACGGCGGCACCGGCACCTTCTCCGAGATCGAGGGCATTCAGACCGCCGATGCAGCCGATACCATCAACGGCGGTGCAAACACGTCGAATATGACCGTCTGGGCAGGGGGCGGGAACGATAGCATCACCACCGGAAGCGGCAATAACGGGATCGAAGCCGGGGACGGGAACGATACGGTTGCAGCGGGCGCTGGCAACGACAACGTCAACGCGGGCAGCGGCAATGACAGCGTCGATTTGGGCGTGGGCAACGACAGCGCCACCGGCGGCATGGGCAATGACACGCTTTCGGGCGGTGATGGCAATGACACGCTGGTGGGCGATGATGGCAATGATCTCCTGTTTGGCGGCGAGGGGGCCGACAGTCTGATCGGCGGCGTGGGTTCGGATATCGTCAGCTACGAGGGCTCATCCGCAGTGACGGTGAACCTTGCCACCGGAAGCGTTTCGGGTGGTGCTGCAACTGGCGATACGTTGTCGGGGATCGAAAACGTCATCGGCACATCTAACGATGACAGCATCACCGGCGATGCCGGGGCCAACGCGCTTTATGGCGGTGCGGGTCGCGATACGCTGAATGGCGGCACCGGCGCGGACAGTCTGTTTGGCGGCGACGGCAATGACTTGCTGTTTAGCGACGCCACCGATGCCGACTTCGTCACGAATACGCTTTTGGGTGGCGAGGGCGACGACACCATAAGGATCGGCGGCAGTTTCAACGGCACCGACTCGATTGATGGCGGTAATGGCACCGATCTTCTGGAGCTTTTGCCGACGAATAACCGGAATCTCGTCGTCGACATGGGTGCGGGCTCAGTCACCGATGGGGCGAACGGGACCCAGACCTTTACCAACATCGAGAATCTCACCACCGGCGGCGGCAACGACAGCATCATTGGCAACGTCGGGAACAACAGGCTGCAAGGCGGGGCCGGAAATGACACGATCGAGGGCGGGGATGGCGCCGACAGCCTGGAAGGACAGCAAGGCAGCGATGTCCTGTACGGCGGGGCGGGCAACGACAGCCTGACCGGTGACACCTTCCTTGGCACCGGTTCCGACAGACTGTTTGGCGGCGACGGTGACGATTATCTGAATGCCAACGGCAACGGGACCATGCTGCTGGACGGCGGTTCCGGCAATGACGTCATTTACGATGGCACTGGGTCCAGCTCGGTCTTCGGGGGCGACGGAAATGACTACATCGAAGCCCGCGCCGGCAATGACACCGTAGCGGGCGGTCTGGGCAATGACGCGATCGAGGGCCAGGCAGGCAACGACAACCTCCTTGGTGACGGGGGCGATGATGACCTTCTCGGCGGGGATGGTGACGACCGAACTGATGGCGGTATCGGCAATGACCGGCTTTATGGGGATGCCGGGAATGACACGCTGGCGGGCGGGGCCGGGTCCGATACCCTAAGCGGCGGCGCAGGGATCGACACGGCCGATTACTCCACCTCTGCGGCGGGGGTCACGGTGAACCTCTCTACCGGGGCGGGGTCCGGTGGCGATGCGGCGGGAGACACTCTGTCAGGAATCGAGAATGTCACCGGGTCCCAATTTGACGACAGCCTGACCGGCGGCGCCGATGACAACCAACTTTCAGGCGGCGATGGCAACGACACCCTGCGCGGCAATGCGAGCACTGACACGCTTTTTGGTGGGACAGGCAATGACACCCTCGTTGGAGGCGCGGGGTCTGACCTGATTTCGACCGGGGACGGCGCCGATGTCGTCTTGGTGGACATCACGGGTGCCACTGACACCGTCACCGATTTCAACATGACGCTTGTCGATGGCAGAACGATCGACCAGCTCGATGTTTCCGAATTGACCAATGCCTCGGGCGGACCCGTGACGTGGAGGGACGTCGTTGTCACCGACACGAATGGTGACGGCACGGGTGATGCCATCCTGAACTTTCCTGGCGGTGAGCGGGTCGTCTTGCAGAACGTCCGACCCGATCAGGTGAACGGATGGAGCGAGATGACCGCCATCGGCATCCCCTGCTTTGCCGCCGGGACGCCGATCCTGACCCCGTCCGGGCCGCGCCTGGTGGAGACGTTGGAAAAGGGCGATCTGGTCCTGACGCCAGATGGTCCGGCACCGGTGATCTGGGCCGGTTCGCGTGGTCTTGGCCGGGCCGAGCTTGAGGCCGACCCGGGCCAGCTTCCCATCCATTTCGAAACCGGCACCATTGGCAACACGCTCCCCTTGCGCCTGTCGCCACAGCATGCGGTGCAGATCCTGGGCGTTGATGGGAACCCTGTGCTGGTGCGCGCCAAGCATCTTGCAGCGGCCGGGCTTCGCGGCGTCCGCATTGCACGCGGCGTTCGATCCATAACCTACCATCACCTGCTTTTGGAACAGCACACGATCCTGTCGGCGGCAGGTGCCTTGGTGGAGACGATGTATCCCGGCCGTATTGCCCTGGCCGCTTTTCCCCCTGCTGCGCGCCTTGCTATCGCAGCCGCGATTTACAGTGTCCGCGAGGCGACCAAAGCCAGGATCGTCGATCTTCTCGACTTGTCGGGGATCTATGGCCCGAGGTGCTTTCCGTTACTGTCCCGTCGGGACGCTTTCTTGGCATGCCAAAATGGCATGAAATGCACGACTCTTTCCAGCCAAGCGATACAGTTCAATCAAGTCTCTTCCATCCAGATCCCATCCCAAGTGTCTTGACCGCAATAGCATTCTTTCAGCCAGGCAGTCTATGATTTTGGCCTTGTCGCTCTTTGGGTCGAGCCCGCAGATTTCCCCGATCGCAGTGCCGATCCACTCGGCTCCAGTCGGATCTGAGAAGCGCGGACGAATGGCGATGTCCGACCGCAGCGCCACTTCCTTCTGCGTGTCCACAAGGTGGCGCACGGTCACGTCGTCAAAGGCTTCCGGCCATTGCTAACGGTGCGCGACCCCGACGTGATCGTCTTGGCCCAGATCGGCCGAGGCCATACGGAGCGATTGCCTAACGTCGACTGAGGCTAGGCTCGCCTAATCGCGGCCGAGGCCGAAGTAGGTCGCCGTGTCCTTGTTCACGCACCCTTTTTGTTTTCCTTGTTCGTCTTGTTGAGGACGCGGCCGAAACGTACGGTGCCCGTGAAGGCCGTCGAACCGCGCTCGTCCTCGGTCGTGGTGTCGGCCGCCTTGGTCTTGCTGACCTGCCACTGAACATTCATCCAGCCGCGATCGGAGCCGGTGGCTGATTTACGCCTTTCGGCGCGTGTTGAGCACTCGCCCGGCTCGCGGAACCCTCGTTGCGTGCAGCGGGACGGGCGATTGCGGTGGTCAGGTGCAGAGTGAAGCCTGCAGGGGTCTGGTAGCCGAGGGCCGAGTGGGGCCTTTCGGTGTTGTAGTCGGTGACCCAGGCCGCAATCAGGTCGCGGGCATGGGCGAGGTTGCGGAACATCGTCTCGTTCAAGTACTCGTCCCGCATCCTGCCGTTGAAGCTTTCCACGAAACCGTTCTGCATCGGCTTTCCGGGCGCGATGTAATGCCATTCGACCTTGTGCTCGGTGCACCACTTCAGGATCGCGTTCGAGGTCAGTTCGGTGCCATTGTCAGAGACAATCAGTCCCGGCTTGCCGCGGCGCTCGATCAGCGCGGTCAGCTCCCGCGCCACACGGCGGCCCGAGATGGATGTGTCGGGGATGGCCGCAAGACACTCGCGCGTCACATCGTCCACCACGTTCAGCACCCGGAAGCGCCGCCCGCAGGCGAACTGGTCATGCACGAAGTCGAGCGACCAGCGGGCATTGACCCGCGCTTCGATCAGGATGGGGGCCCTTGTGCCAATGGCTTTGCGGCGCGCTTTGCGTTTACGCACCGTTAACCCTTCCTCGCGGTAGATGCGGTTGATCCCCGACACCTCGCCTTCCCGCCGTAGCAGCACGAAGAGCCGCCGGTAGCCGAACCGTCGCCTCTCATTGGCCAGATCACGCAACCGCCCGCGCAGCACCGTGTCAGGCGCGCGCTGCGAGCGGTAGCGCACCATCTTGCGATCCGCCCCGGCAATCTCGCACGCCCGCCGTTCCGACAGCCCGAGATGGGCCTTCAGATGCGCGACAGCCTCGCGCTTCACGGTATCGCCATGGCCTTGAACCAGTGGCGGCTCATGGCTCTACGTCACCATTTTTTTGACAAGAGTTCCTTCATCGCAGCCATGTCGAGCATCTGCTCGGCCAGCAGCTT